>Ga0247736_10000012_pt1 | contig 291651 bp, 274 predicted proteins | sample UWRJL193509B2_FD_180935 | JGI IMG/M metagenome (GOLD analysis project Ga0247736, IMG submission 180935) | Plant litter microbial communities from Arlington Agricultural Research Station in Wisconsin, United States - UWRJ-L193-509B-2 | ecosystem: Environmental > Terrestrial > Plant litter >...
TTCATCTCTTTAATTATTGTCTTTTATTTATTAGATGGAGCCTGTTCTGATTAAAATAATCAGTAGCCCTACGTCCTTAAATGATTATTTTTAATCATGTCCGGTTTATATTTTAAATTTCCGTTACCACGGAAAATGCAAACTCCTTCATTCTTAGCAATTAATGTATTTATAACGACAAAATAAATGCCGATGTTCTAACACACTATTTTAATTTTGACAATTTTAGTCAATTTAACGGCGCTTTTATAATATAAGACAATATATCGATTTCTTTTTACGCTTAAAATACTAAAATCAATTGATAAAGAGATAAAAAAGCCCTGCTATTCCTGCCGCTATTAAGGTTGTAATGAAATTGACGCCATCATTATTTAATATTTGCTTCCGTTCTAAGGTCGCGCCGAAAACAGAATCCATAAAATTCCCTGCCATACCTGCGAACAATATGATGAGGAAACTGTAGTCAGATGATTGTTCCGTTTCCTCTAACTGCTTGGCAATACAATAAACAATGGCGATCAATGCCGCTCCGAGCAGACCGGCAAGCGTCCCCTCCAGGCTCACAACGCCATCTAATCCCGAAGGTTCTTTTTTCCAGGTAAGGCAGTTGTAAAATCGCTTGCCATAAAGCATTCCCAGTTCAGAAGATAGCGTATCGGAAGTGGCGGATGCCAGACTCGCAGCCAGCATCACGGAGCATATATTGATACAGCCTGGGAAAAATAATGCAAGAGACGCAAAGAAAGTAGCAGAACCGCCATTTGCTAATACTTGCCCGTATTTCCGCTGGGCACTGTCTCCTGATCGTTCTAAAACCTGTTTCTTCCTTCGCCCCCATGCCGTAGCCAATGTTCCGCTGATAAAAAAAACAGCGAGGCAACATACTCCGGAGTACCCGGTTCCATAATAGATCACTAAACTGCATACAAAGCCAGTAATTGCTGCGCTAAAGGTTAATTTCCGGGCCAGGAAGCTGATGCAGGCACCAGCAAATAAGGCGGCGACAAGCGGAAGGTCTGTTAGCTGGATCAACATGTGATAAAGTTAAAGATATAAATGTATTTTTGGCTCCAAATAGTTGTAAATGAAGTATGCCCTTCGTTCATTTGTTGCCCTTTCACTGCTGTTGCTGAATAGTTTTTGCCTATCAGCGCAGGAAAAAGCGAGCTTGGTTCGAAGCGGTGCTATGCTGAAAACGACGACTCAGCAGGGGGCAAAAACCGATACGCTCATTGCAACAGATACTATCCCCGAGATGGACGTGGCCGATGTATTTAACCTGGTATTCCGGAAAAACAAGAAAATCGTACCAAGAGATAAAAAAGCCGGAAGCCTTGCGCTGCTCCCTTCCATAGGCTATACACCGAGTACAGGATTTGAGTTTGGTATCGATGTATCCGGCACCAGGTACTTTGGCGATCCGGAAACGACCACGCTTTCAATATTTGATGCTTATGTGGCAAAATCTACGAATGAGATGGCACTGATCCAGTTAAAGCATAATGTGTACGCAGCGGCAAACCAGTGGAATGTGCAGGGAAGCTGGGAGCTGGGGAAAACAGTGGTGCTGGACCATGGTGTAGGTACGGGCAGAGAACAACCGGTCTCGTTCCCGATCAAGTATAGTTATGTAAAGCTGAATGAAAATGTTTACCGGAAGATCTATGCTAATTTTTATGCAGGTGCGGGGATCGCATTCAATTATTATAATAAAATTGATGACGGACTGGATGATAGCGACGCAGCGAAGACACACAATTATTTGTATAGTGTTAAAAATGGATATTCTCCGGATAGTTACCTGGCCAGCGGGCTGTTGTTAAACTTGCAATATAATTCGCGCGATCAGCCATACAGACCTTATAAGGGATTGTATGTGGATGTGATCCTGCGGACGAACAGAAAATGGCTTGGCAGTGAAAAGAATGCGTTACAACTGAAGACCGAGGTGAGAAAGTACTGGAGCCTTTCTGCGAAAAATCCGGAACATGTAATTGCCTATTGGCTATGGGGTTCATATTTACTGAATGGATCGGTGCCTTACCTGGATTTACCCGGCACCGGAAGCGACACAGATCAGCGGACAGGCCGCGGATACACCATTGGCAGGTTCAAGGGGCCCTCTTTTTTCTATAATGAGATAGAATACCGTTTCCCGATTACCCGCAATAAGCTGATCAGCGGAGTATGTTTTTTTAATATAGAAACGGCAAGCAACCAGAAAAATATCAAATTGTTTAATTACTGGGAACCGGGCACAGGAGCCGGGTTAAGGGTATTGTTTAATAAACATACCCGGTCCAATTTATGTGTGGATTACGGGATAGGAAATTATGGTTCAAATGGAATTTTTGTAGGTTTAAATGAGGTTTTTTAACGTTTTATAGATATACATAAATTCCTGGTGAAAAAACTAACGCGATTGCTTAAAAGTATCAGATCTTCATTACATGGACGATCTGATGTACCATAAGCCATCCTGATTGCACATGGCGATATTCGTTAACAAGCCCCATGCTTTCAGGAAGAACCGTCTACATAAACCATCAGGGCAGCGCAAATAATTTAATTCTAGAATTCAAACTGCACTTTAGCTCTTAGCCCGTATTTTGAAACTCCCGGGTTATCAAGGTAATTGAATCTTCTTACTACATCAAAACGCAGTACTTTAAAGATGTTTCCGATTCCTGCACTGGCTTCTATATATGGTTTCTTGCCTAATGCATAAGAGGTGGCTACGCCGTTTTCGTTGACTGGAAACTGAAGAATACCGGGATTGAGTTTCGGATCGTTCTCTTTTCTTATTCCTCCGTAAAGACCTTTAAAGGTGATGTATTCTCTGAGTTTAAGGTGTTTGATCAATGGAATCCTGTTTAAGATCAATCCGTTAAAATTATGGTCTACGTTTAAGCTCACATAATGATCACTCACAAATTCCAGGAAGTTCATCAGGTTATACGCATAGACCTGGTAAGAGTATGATTGGTTGGCTTTATGTATCGTTAGCAATGGAAATGGTACGGTTCCAAAGGTATATCCACCTTCAATACGTACATCCGAACGGCCAAATTGCGACAAGTAAAAACGTTTATCGATTGTACCCACCAGGTTGTGGTAGCTGTAATCCCCTTGTAAAAACCCTTTGAAACCTGCAGAATAATTGAGGTCAAACACAGGATACTTTTCGATGGTACGTTCCCTGTAGCTTTTACCCTGGTAAAACTTTTCATGCGGCGCATAACGCAGCTCCAGGTTAAACTCTGAACTTGTAATTGAATTACTCGTGCCAGACAGCCGGTCGGCCACATTGGAATAACTCAGCGCCCCGGCAGGTGTCTGCGTCCATTTACGGAAGCCCAGATTAAAGGAAAAGTGATTGGCGTATTCCTGCATATACTCTACGCGGTAAAAATCACTGTAGATAAATTTATCGTTGACTCCCCTGCGGAAGGAAGATACAATGTTATCTTCGGGAACAACAGTTTTAGATTCATCACCGGGAACATCCACATCGCGCTGGAAGCTGGCACGGACAAAACTCTGCGGAAATTTATAGATTGATTTATTGTTGAAGGAATAAGCGGCACTTAAGTAGCCTTTCCATTTTTCATCTTTAAAACCATATGCCGCATATGAACTGAAATACCATCGTGTACTGAAATCTGGCGTAGTCCTGCCCCCCAGCCTCAAACGGAAACCTTCGAGATTATTGAAGCTGTAAAAGGAATAGATCGGGCCAAGCTCTACCGGTCCGTAGTTTTTATAACCGATAAAAAAGAAAGATACCAGGTCCATCATCCTTTTGAACGACTTCATCTGACCCAAAGTATCAATATTATTGTAAATCTTCAGTTTCGCATTGGCCATGGTATCCAGGCGGTTTGAAGCCCAAAATTGGTCGGAACGTTTTTCCGCATCTGGTGCAACAACCAGACTTTCTCCTTTATAAACCGAATCGGGCTGCACAACTCCGGTTTTGTAATCTTTGATCACAACCGACCTTTCTCCTTTAAAACCTCTGCCGCCGTCTTTACCCAATCCAAAATCCATCAGCAAATGACTTTTACTCAGGTGGTATTTACCGGCTTCATCCTTCTCAAAATTAAGTTTTACTTCGAGGGCCCTGACAAAATTGACGTTTACGCCTTTCCCTGTTTTCAGGAAGGCATCCTGAACGGCATAGTTACCATCCATCGTGATATAGATCTTCCCTTCAAAAAGGAGGGCGTTCTGGTTGCGGGGAATAAATGAAAGTTCAATTAACTGCGGGCTGTGGGTCTTAATGGTATCGGTGATAAAAAACTTGTAGAATGCCGGTGCACCATCAGCAATCGGGCTCAGAAACTGGCTATTGGTAAAAATGATATTGTTATCATAGATGTTTACGTCGGCATACATCCTTTCGAAATAGTTTCCTATCGCATTATTATCTACCAGGCCGTCGTCGAAATTGACGTGTTTATCGGCCAGCATAATGATTTTAGTCTTTTCCGGATTTTTACGGTAATAGTTCTGTGATAGGCGCTCACGCAGGTAAACGGGTAAAATATTTTTACCGCCCACAGCATTGGAATCCTGCTCATCAAACAGAAACTGGTATTTTTTAAAGATCTTTTTGTTTTTGAATTTATCTGTCAGGTTGCTCAGTGAAAACTGCATCCAGTCGTATTGCTGGTACTGAACAGCTTTATCGCTCTGCATTTTATTCATCGGCTTATGCTCGATGACTTTATGGATCAGCTCCACTGCAGGGTTGCCTTTGTTACGGTATTTTGCTTTTTTACCAGAACTGATGTTGACTTCGGTCAGGCTTTGCGCTTCTTCCATTAATTTAATATTAACGGTTTGCGTAACGGATGGGGTGATGTTTAAGGTTTGTGATTTATAACCAACATAATTAACTAATATCTGGCTATACGGCGTGGCACTGCTCAGGGTATATTTTCCATTGGCATCTGTTTTAGTGACCAATTTTGTGCCTTTAAACAAAACGGTAACATAAGGTAAGGCGCTTTTATCTTTGGCATCAGTAATCACACCCGAAACAATAGTTTGCTGGGCAGCGGTTGTAAAAGTAAAAAGGAAAAAAAATGTAGCCAGTAAATAAAAAGACTTGTTATTATTATCAATCATATTGGAACGCCGGATCTAAGTCTTTTAATTATGGTAAGAGAATAATAACACTCAAATTATGATCTATAATGGTCAATTCCCAACATAAAAACGCAATTAACCAAATATAATTTGCATTTGCATGTTAATAATTGTTAAAATAATCTGTTTATGATTTTAATCAACCGTATACGGCTGACCATCAATGATGTAGTAATTTTAGCTTATTATTAACTAACAACGCTGTTCAGATAAAATTGTTTTGCGCATCCGCTGATATTAATGGATTTCGGGGTGTTTTTCGCTAAACGATCTTGTAGCGGCAAGGATGTGACATTAAAAAGGGTACAGCCTATTGCATGGAGGGAGAATTGACTTGTATGGAGACAGGGTTTGTTTAGCGGTGATGAAGCATTGATAAATCATCAGCAATTACAACATGTAAAAGATTTTTAGCCGGTATAACTGCTATTGTTATAGAGTACAGTTATACCGATTTGATCCTTAAATTCGTATTTCTCACCGGCCTATTGAACAGTTTTGTGAAATTAAGGTTTGATAGGATCGCCGGTACGGATCTCTTCTGTAGCCTGGGTTACGATCAGGTCACCTTCAGCGATATCGCCATAGATTTCTACTTTATCATCCGTTTCGCGGCCTTTTTTAATTTCCACCTTCTCTGCTTTATTGTTTTTTGCGCGAATGATAAATACACTTTCGGCACCTTCTACCACAGCGGTTTTAGGCACGATAAAGGTACTTACCCCAGCGGGCAGCGGAATAGATACGTCGGCCACCATCCCCGGCAATAGTTGCTTGGTCAGGTTAGGTACATCCATTTCAACTCTTTCTGCACGTAAGCGGGCATCAAGGGCGCCCGACATGCGTTTTACTTTTGCGGTAAACAATTCACTCGGTTTAGAGCGCACGGTAAAGGTAACACCATCTCCTGTTTTCAGGTAACCTGTATATAATTCGGGAATAGAAACAGCTAAACGCAGATGCTTTTGTTCCTGCAAAGTGAAGATTGGCAAATCTGACCCCTTACCGGTAGGCCCCACATAAGCGCCCAGGTTCACATTTCTTGCCGAGATTACGCCATCAAAAGGGGCACGGATCTCCAGATAGTTCTGGATACTGCCCACTTCTTTGTAAGAAGCTTTGGCCGCATTTAGCTGTGCCAGGTCAGAATTCCTTTTCGCAATCGCCTGATCGAGATCGTTTTTAGAAATGGTACCAGGGGTCTTGCTGGTTTCCAGTAGACGATCGTAGTTTGCCTTGCTCGCGGTATACAATGCTTCCTGCGATTTTAAACGGGAATCGGCAGCAGCCAGCTGTGAAGTCAGTTCCGGTGCTTCCAGGGTCATCAGTAATTGTCCTTTGGTCACTTCAGAGCCAATATCAGCTTTTAAAGTTTTCACAAAACTGCTCACCTTTGCATAAAGGTCTACTTGCTGATAGGCGATCAGTTCTCCCGGCATTTTCAGGCCTGTTGCCATCTCTTCTTTATGCAGTACGAAAGTTTTAATTTCCGGCGCCTTAGCTTCCGGTGCTTTTTTCTGTTCGTGACTGCAGCTGCTGAGTATCGCCAGGAGCGCGATTGTACTGAATAAGGTGGTGCTGCTGCGAAATATTGTTGTGTTCATTTTGTTTGCGCTATGTTCTAAATTCTTATATATCCTCAGGTTTTATTGATCTGCAAGAATCGTATTTCCCAAGGTCTGTTTATCAACTCCTATTTATCTGCTGTTAATCCTTTAATGTAATGGATGCTTTCTTCGTCTTCCGGATCCAGCGAGATCGATACGGTAGAAACTTTACCCTGTACCCATGTAAATACCATCGGTAAAATAATCAGTACAGCGAAGGTCGAAGCAATCAATCCGCCGATTACAGCCCTTCCTAATGGTGATATCGCATCACCGCCCTCTCCTTCTCCGATCGCCATTGGCAGCATCCCCATTACCATCGCTACAGAGGTCATGATAATCGGGCGTAAACGTAATCCCGCAGCTTCCCGGGCAGATTCCAGTGCGTTACCGTTCACTTTTCTGAGCTCTTCTGCGTTGGTAATCAAAAGTACGGCATTGGCGATGGAAACGCCGACCGACATAATGATGCCCATGTAAGATTGCAGGTTGAGGGTAGACCCTGTCAGTTTAAGCATTAACAGTGAGCCCAATACAACCGCGGGTACGGTGGCAAGGATCACCAAAGGTACACGGAATGATTGGAAATTGGCCGACAGCATCAGGAAGATCACAAGAATGGCGACTAATAACCCGGTCTGCAAACTATCGAGCGTTTCGTCGAGCACTTTACCTAAACCAATCTGTGCAACGGTAACTCCTTTTGGCAAATCGCCTAATGAACTGATCACTGCTGCAACATCTTTATTGGCAGAGCCTAAATCTTTATCGTTCAGGTTAGCGGTAACGGACAAAAACGGTGTTGCCCCTGCATCGTCACTTTCTCCATATGTGGTATCCGGTTTAATGGTAGCCACATCACTTAAAACGGGACGGGTATTATTGGTCAGCAATGCAATTTCGCCCAGGTCATCTTTAGATTTCATCTGATTAAATGGCACCTGGACCTGCACAGAGTAAGCGAGGCCTACTTTTTCATCGATCCATGTGTTTTTATCTGTGTAACGGGAAGATGAGGTGGAAGCAACGAGTGATCTGGAAATGTCTGACAGGTCTACTCCTACCTGTGCTGCACGGACACGGTCGATATTGATGTTCAATGAAGGATATTTGATAGATTGGGAAATCTGAACGTCACGCATGTAGTCGACTTTTTTCAGTTTCTCCATGATCCTGTTTGCATATTCTTCGTTCAGTTTTTTGTTTTTTCCGACAATCCTGACTTCTACTGGGGTTGGCGAACCCTGACTCAGCACTTTATCGGTGAGTTCAATCGGTTCAAATGAAAGTTTTACGTCAGGCATCCTTTTTTTGATTTCTGCGCGAAGCTGATCTTTAAATTCGTCCATATTTCCTTCAAATTCCTGAAGAGAAACCTGGAAAACAGCTTCATGAGGACCAGCCATAAATAAATAGATCGGGTTAACAGAGTATGTTGAAGGATGCTGCCCTATATATACGGATGATATCTTTACGTGTTCCGGCCCGGCAAGTGTTTTAATTTCCTGCAGTAATGCATTGGCATCCTCTTCTGTGCGTTCCAGACGTGTTCCATCTGGTGCACGCATCCGCAGTTGAAACTGGCTGGAGTTCACTTTAGGTAAAACATCCCTTCCGATATTTGCGATCATCAATGCTGCTGCCCCGATCACTACAACCAGATAAACGAGGACGACAGTTCTGTTATACGCAAAAAGGCGGTTAATGAAACGCATAAAGCGGTTTCTGAATTTATCGAAAAATGAGATTTTCCCGTCCGCATTAAAATCATCCCTTTCTACCAGGATCTTTTTCTGCTCGAGCGTATGACGTTCCGACTCGAGGGTCAGCCCCGTCTGGTTAAATGCATCTTCGTCATCTGTAATGGAAGGATCGGTTTTTACGTGTTTTTTAGGGTGGGCTACCATCAGCCAGTTGGCTAAAATAGGCACGAAAGTCTGCGACAGTAAAAAGGATACGATCATAGAAAACCCGATAGCCAGGGCTAAGGGAAGGAATAACGCACCCGGAATACCTGTCATGGTAAAGGCTGGTGCAAATACGGCCAGGATACACAACAGGATCAGCAGTTTTGGAAAAGCGATCTCTTTACAGGCATCCCATATAGCGAGGGCCTTGGGTTTGCCCATGTCAAAGTGCTGGTGAATATTCTCGATCGTTACGGTAGATTCATCGACCAGAATTCCGATTGCTAATGCCAGACCAGAGAGTGACATGATATTGATGGTCTGCCCGAATAATTTAAGGAACAGTACGCCTGAAATAATTGATGTAGGGATCGTTAAAATAACGATGAAAGCCGCACGCCTGTCGCCTAAAAACAGTAATACCATCAGACCGGTCAGCACCGCACCGATTACACCTTCACTGATTAAACTTTTAACGGCATTGATTACGTAGACTGACTGGTCAAATTCGTAAGATAAAGTTACATCATCGGGCAGCGTATTCTGAATTTTCGGCAAATTGGCTTTCAGGCCTTTTACCACGTCCCATGTGGAGGCATCACCAGATTTAGCGATACTGATATATACGGAACGCTTTCCATTGATCAGCGCATAACCAGCGGTCAGATCGGCACCGTCACGTACCACTGCGACATCACGCAGGTATACATTCTGAACCCCTCCTTTAAACAGGGGAATGCTTTCAAATTCCTTGACCTTGTTTATGGTGTAGTTTGTAGGCGTGATATAGTTTTTATCGCCAATACGGACGTTTCCTGAAGGGGCAGTTTGGTTGTTTACCTTAATGGCGTTTACAATCTGGTCGACCGTCAGGTTGTGCGACCGCATCATGCTTGGATCTACGTTAATTTCTATCGTACGCGGACTACCTCCAAATGGCGCTGGTGCAAGCAAACCGGGAACTGCGGTAAAGGACGGGCGGATAAAGGTGTTTGCCAAATCCTGCAGTTCGTTATTTGTTTTTGTCTTGCTGCTCAGCACCAGTTGCCCTACCGGCAAGGAAGAAGCATCAAAACGGATGATGAATGGCGGCTGTGAGCCCGGCGGAAATATGGCCTGGGCCCGGTTGGAGAGCGAACCGAGCTCGGCCGCGGCCTGGGCCATATTCGTTCCCTCGTAATAGGTCAGCTTCATCAGCATCAACCCCTGTATATTTTTAGTCTCTATACTTTTTATCCCATTGGCAAAAAGCAGGATGTTAACGTAGTTTTTAGCAAAATAAGCTTCCATCTGGTTTGGTGTGTATCCGCCAAAAGGGTGGGCAATGTAGATTACCGGAAGGTTCATCTGCGGCAGGATATCTACCTTGATGCTGGTCATGGAACTGATCCCGAAGAACAGCATACCCGCGACAAACACCATGATGGAAATGGGTTTTCGGAGTGCGAAACGTATTAAATTCATATCTCAGGTACAGCTTAAAATTCGTTAATAAATATATTATAATCGCCTATGGCAGCAGATTTCAGCAGCAAAGCCTGCCATACATTTGTATAGGCAATATCGCGGTCGGTCTCTGCCCTGTTCAGCGCAAATAACGCCTGGGTAAGGTCAACAATGGTAGTAAGCCCATTTTTATACAGCGTACTCTTTTGCAGGTAAGCCTGACTGGCCGCTTTTACCTGTATCGGTGCCTCATTGTAATTGTCCATTGCATTTTTGATTTTCGTCTCTGCCAGTGCCAGTTGTGAATGCAGCTGCTGATCGGCCAGTTCATACTCGTTCTGTAAACCCGCCGAAGTATATCGCTGTGATTTTACCTGCGGTGAGTTTTTCAGAATAGTAGTCAGGTTCCAGGTTACACCCACCCCAAACAAGTAATTGGCACGGGTAGGATTGATGCCGTCGCCATAACTTTTGGAATACGCATGCTGGTCGGCCGCATAAGAAGAACTGAAACCCGATCCCCTGCCCTGCATCACGCCGATCAGTGAAAACGTTGGGTATGCTAATTTTTTATAATAGTTTACTTGCTGGTCACTCACTTCTACCCTGTTTTTATAAAACTTTAATAAGGGATGTTCAGAAAAATTAACCGTAGTGTCCGATAAAATCAAAGCCTGCGGAACATGGTTCATCGAAGCGGTGTCCAGTTTAAAATCTGTAGCGGTTAGCCCCATTAACACCCCTAAACGGTTGGCCTGCTCCTGCTCCAGATCCCTTGCCTTAGTCAGCGCAATCCTCGCGCTCGATACTTCTGCTACTGCCAGCGAAGAATCTACCCCGGCAATTAACCCGTTATAAGCCCTGGCCACAGCATTATTTTTGAAGACCACCGCCCGTTCGAGGTTTTTTTGCTGTGATTTAGTAAGGCGCTGTGCAGCCAGTAAATTAAGGTACGCCGCTGATACCCGGATCTCATGCTGAAAGATTTCCTGATTAAGATCATTTTCATCTCTCTTGAGTACAGCCTTAGATACATTGATCCTTCCCCTGATCCTGCCGAAAGTAAAAAAGTCCCAGTTGATATTGCTTAAATATAATGCACCGAAAGCAGCATTCCAGTTTTGATCAGCTAGAGTTGGTCCGGATGAGGATACGTTTAATCCCGGACCTAAAGGTGCGAGCGGACCGGTCTGCCCGTTCACTGTTCCGTAATCTTGTTGTGCAGAAAGTGAAAAATTAGGAAGCAGCTCCCTTGTACTTTGTATGACTCCTTGTCTGGATGCTTCGACGTAGTTTGCTTTAGCTTTTATTGTTCCGTAGTTTTTTACGGCGGTGCCGATCGCATCCTTCATATTCAAGGTTTGTGCTCCGGCAGTTGCTGCACTGAGCAGCAGGGATGATAAAATAAGAGTAGGTACTAATATTCGGGACATCGTCAATTGGTTAAATTAAATCGATTTGTACTTAGTGTTAATGGTACACACAAAAATATCAGTTCCCTGAAACTGTAAAATATTCAGTTCAAATCAATTCTTATTAAATTCAAACAATTGAAGTTAAAATTCCATTAAAAAATGACGCGGATCATTGTATTTTTTTAATTAAAAGAGGATATAAAGCGCCTTTAATAGAATTGAACGACCATTATTAGAATGGGATGACCAAATATTAATACTCAGCGTTGATATCCTGGAAATGATGCAAAAATAAAATTCAATCTTGTTACGAACCTGTGATTTGAGGCTTTTTGTAGGTAATTGACTTGATAAAACCACTGTAGTGGTAAGCAATCTGCAATGGAGTAAAATCTGCCGCCTCAAAATTGCGTTCGGTATTGATCAGGTGGCTGGCTTCCACATTTGATATTTTATTAAAAAACAAATACATCGTCTTCAGCAAATACCATTTCCAGGTCCGCCCCGAGTCTTTGTTATAGTAAAAATCGCAGAATAACCAGTACCCTCCTGGCTTTAGCAGACCATTAAGGAGATTAAAAACAAAATCTATCTTTTCTCCATTAAAGTTATCAAAAAGGAAAGCGGTTAAAACCACATCATACTTCTGATCCGTATTAAAATCTTCCGCTGCCGAATGGATGAAGGTTATGCTATTGCTTTTAACATTCCTTTTCCTCGATAACTCCAGCATTTTTGCCGAAATCTCCACATAGGTAATCGTTAAACTATTGGGATGTAACTTAGCGATCTCTTCCAGGATCCAGCCCGTTCCACCACCTACAATCAATATCTGGCTGTTGCCAGGAATAACCGATAACTGGCCAATTTGTGCTTTTAACTGGGCACGCAGAAAAACTAACCTGCTCAGCATGTCATAATAAGGGGCAATGGTATCGTAGTTATTCCTCATTATTTGCTGATTAATACAGTGTCAGGATGTTAAATATGGCGCTGATCAATTTTAACTTTTTATTTACTCCTTCAAACGCCTTAATGGAGTTTTACAACCGTAATATAGTCAGTTATAAATTGCTACTGGTTAAATTGCATTGCTAAAATCCCGCAAAGCGCTTTAACAAGGATCAAACCATCAATTACAATCAGATAGTAAAAAATCTTTTTCCGCTTGTTCATGGAATACGCAACCAGCCCGGTCAGCACAAATGGGATTAAATTGATCAGGTAGCGTAAAATACTGAAATGCATCACATAAGCAAAAGTAGAAAGAGCGATGATACCCGTAACCAGTAATGGGATCAACACATAAAATATGGTCTTTTTGAGGCCGAAACGTACAACAAAAGTTTTGAGCTGACTATTCGAGTCGATTGCGTAATCCTTCATATCGAACATGATAGCATTTACCGTACAGAACATGAAATTCTTGATAAAGAGAAAGAACCAGAATATACTTTCTGTTGTGTCGGTGCCCGATTCGATCCGAAGGATAATCAGCGGTAACACATTCGCAGTTGCCGCCCAGATAAAACCGATAATGAATGGCTTCAGCCAGCCTGTATTGCGAAGGTTCAGGTTAAAAAAAACGAGGGGTACAAGTCCGTAATATAAAATTGCGGCAGCGATAACCGCCCCTACAATTAGCCAGTATTGCAGCGGCAGGTGCAGAATAGACATGTAATCATTATACGTCATCCAGGCTATAATACCACAGCAAATTAAGCTGAATATCAGTTGGCTCCAATGAATAAACCTGCTATGATCAGCATACCAGTCGGTTCTGGGGTTTTCGGGATGCGGACCTTTACTGGCACCCATGTACGCATAAGTGTAATATACAATTGGTGCCAGGAATAATAAAACGTAGTAGGCCAGGGAATTGAACGGGACATTTAGCTGTACCGTAGCTTCAATAGTTAAAGCTACAGCAAGAAGGCCGACGAAATAGTTACCGAAAAAAATAAACTTTAAAATCTTTAACCCCATTTCAATTACCCGGACAATTACGCTTGTGTTTTACAAGATACTATTTAGCGGATAAATACTTAAGTACCGAGATCATATCCTCATCCGCTAATCCGTTATCTGCTGCCTCCTTAATAGTCTCATATAAAGCTTCACCAATTGGTGTATCCATCCCGCTCTCTTTTGCCAGCCTGATATCTTTAACCAACAGCTTTAAAGCAAAAGCAGGTTTATAATTATTATTGATGATATTATCAGTTTTCATTTTGATCAGCCCATTTCCCAATGCGCCCGCGTTGATCAATGGTAATAAATCTGCCGCAGGAACATCATTTTTCTCCGCAAAAACCACAGCCTCTGACAAGCCCTGTGTAACTATTCCGAGTAACAGGTTGATCGCCAGTTTAGCAACGTTTCCTTTTCCACTATCTCCCAAATACGTAGAAGATTTACCTAAAACATCAAAAATAGGTTTAGCTTTTTCATAGGCAGCTTTTTCCCCGCCAACCATAATGACCAGCTGCCCCTCTTCCGCAGGTTTGATACTTCCGGAAACCGGTGCATCTAAATACGCGATCCCCTTTTTTGCACAAAGTGCAGCAAGTTCCTGTGTGGTCTCCGGAGCTACAGTACTCATATCAATAGCAATCAGTGCTTTATCACCAGCAACCGATAATAGACCATTAGCTCCCTGGTAAACCTCTTTAACGGCCGCATCATCGCTGATCATACTGATGATGAAATCTGAAGTATTTACCAGTTCTGCCGGGCTTGATGCTACGCCAACTTTCTCCGTATCGCTGAATGCTGCCGATTTTTCTGCATTACGGTTATATACAGTAACGTTAAAGCCCGCATTGATCAGGTTTTTAACCATCGGCGTACCGATATTTCCAAGTCCGATCCAGCCTATGTTTATTTTATCACTCATTGTAGTTAAATTTACTATTGCTCTTCTATCAATTGATATCTTTCGCAATAATAGAAAACAAAGCGCATAACCCTGATATTTTGTTGGTCAAAACCTTAAAAAGATACAATTACATTACCAAATCCACTTGGACAGTCAGCATTCTACTATTCAAGTACCATGCGACAACATCAGTGCCCAATTCAAATTATTTTATCGGTTGATGTATCCTTCTTATGTATCAATTTTAATTTTGCTTTATATCCAGCACACGATATCCAGACAACACAAAATCCACCATAGATAGTGTACAGTTTATCGCTTTCTATAACACCGGCGGTCAGAAGATTTATAGTTGAATACATCAGCTGTAACCCACCTGTAATTGATGATGACGAAAAAAAAACACTTCCTATTTCAGCTAAATGTATTTCGTGCATCCTTTTTTGGAAAGCCAGAACTATAATATATACGACAAGCAACAAACATCCACACAGTAATGTAGTTAAGGTACTAAAGGACAGACTCAAGTTGCGATGATTTACAGATGCTTATTTTTTACAATGGTTTTTTTTTTATAAATCGACTTATATTCTGCGTATCCGCTAATAAAGCTGCCAGTTAAGGCTAACACTATAATGCCTGCATTTCCTAATGACGATCCTAACATAGTACCTCCCATTAATCCGACAAAAGCATTCGAAACAATGCGCATGATATTATCGGAGGAATTTCGATTTATATTTCTATTGCTCATGATTGGATAAAATTTAATTGATGCATTCACTAAGAGTTAACCCAGCGAAAAGCAAACATGATTAATTATATCACTAAATTACAAAACAATATTAATAAAATGAAATATAATTTTCTTTTTAAGAACACAAATACATCTATATATTATATCCTTTGCGTAAAGAGCTGGTAATTACCTGCCTGCCGGATATTTCTTCAAAATATCCTCTATCCTGGCGTCAGGCACCATATCAGTTACTGCAAGCAGTTTGATGCGTTTAAATTCAGGATGTCTGGTATTGATCACGTAGTTAAAAGATTCGGGCATTACCGCCGAAGGAACTTTCAGGACAGGCATCCTGAAATCGTCAAACCATTTATTGCCCAAGGGCTGACAATGGCTGTAATCATATGGATCGCGCCAATCGGGGTCGAGTTCAGATTCACTGATCTTACTCATCATCAAATCATCAGGAATTTCAACACAGGCAATCCTGAAATCACGGTTAAACCCAACACCTTGCCGGCGTACCATATTTTCAAGAAAAGCAAGGGGGATGTTTTCTGCGCAATAGATCACAGGCTTCCCTGCGGAGGCCCATCGGCCGTTTGCGCCCGAAGCAGTAAGCTGCGCGACATAATTTCTATGCCCTATTCTGAAAGCAATCATAGCAAAAACTAAACTGCGTCACCATAAGCCATTTTCAGCAGTTCGTCTGCAACCAAGTCTACTCCGCCCGGAGTGGTAAGCCAATCCATCGGGCGCTCTTTTGAATTCCAGAACGGTTTATTGAGCCAGTAGCTGAATTCATCGACGGTACCAAATAATTCTACACCTTTTTTATAGAGGCCTATTAATTTAAGCAAATGCTCTCCATAAACAGGTTCAAGGAGTTTTTTCTGCTCTTTGTAATTGCTGATCGTACGGGAAGAGATATTGATCAGGTCTGCTAATGATTTATTGGAAATATTGATTGCTTCCGCAAAATCATAAAACAAACCGGGCTTAAGGCCCTGCCTGGCATATTGAAAAACTTTCATATCATTACTCACATCAATCGCGCTAAACTTGATGCGCAGTGTTTCTGTGCGTTTATCTAAAGGCATGACATTTGGAATTGACATAGCTATATGGTTTTAAAACACTAATATACGAATATTTTCAATTTCGTAGTCGAAAGTATTCACAAATATAACGTTTTATTCTTTGATCAGTTTTTCTGCACGGAATAAATTATCGGCGCTCTGCAGGATTTTTGCTTTGAGTTTAGGATTGTAATCATGATGGGAAGAAAGGAAAGTGCGTACCATCTCCGCAGCAGCATGGGTTTGGTAACTGCCAAAGGTAGACTGCAGCCAGGATTGCGGAAAGAAAATATCGCCTGTAACCTGGATTTCCTGGAGCATATCCAGACTTTGCGGAAGATAATTAATGCTGGTCGCTTGTCTGAGCGGATGGTGCAGGTAATATAGAGCGGCAAGGACATTAGATTCTTTAACCCGGCTGGAGGCTTGCTGCAGACGGCTAAAGAACTGATCCCGGGTTTGCCGATCACCCGAAACGGCAGGCATAATAAATTCGAAACGCTTCTTACGGTCGGGGTTAGTGATCCTGGAACCCTGTATGGCCAGGATCGTTTGATCCGCATCGTCACGGACCGCAAGCGAAAGAGCCAGGCTGGTATAGTCGTCTTCTGAAAGGGTAATACCGGCAGGTGCCTGCTGTTTTTTCCAGATCTGGTAAAGTTTGTCTCTCGCTCCGGCGGTCAGAAATACATCCTGATAAGCCTTAAACAATTGTTTTTTATTGTTAGCACCACTTTGCTGGAGCATTGCAGTCCAGATTTGCTTTTCAAGACCTGATGATAATGCCTCACGCTGTTTTGGGGTACTGAATTGCCAGTAAATTGAGCTGATATAGTTGCTGATCAATTTAATGTTCAATTCTTCCTGTTCTTCAGCCAGTGCTTGCCCAAACAACTGTAAAAGCGCGGCCGGGCTAATTGATTTTCCACTAAGCATACGTTCGTATAAGGAAATGTAAGCAGTGGCACGGTGGAGCGGATTTTTCAGCGTCAGCAAATATTGCGGTAAGGCCGGATCAACAGGCCATTGCCCATACCCTTCGCCGGCAGAGTTAAATAAAATGAATTTGGGTTTCGCAAGGCCAACTGCTGCTTTTATGTCCAATTTATTGGTGGTAAAACCCGTCTGGAGCACTTTTGAGGTACCATCAGGATAAAATAAGGTGATTTCAAAGGTTTGAGGCCAGCTGCGGTTCCTGCCATATTCTGATTTTTGTGTTAAGCTGAAACGGCCGATTTTTCCGTCGGTATAACTAACGGTATAATCAATTAAAGGCCTTCCGCTTTCATTGACCCACACTGTGTTCCATTGCTGCAAATCGGCCGGGGTATAACGGTCAAGGATCTCGATCAGATCGGGCCACGACGCATTGCTGTTAGCGAATTTCTTCAGGTATTCCCGCACGCCTTGCCTGAATGGTTCTTTACCCATCAGGATTTCCAGCTGCTGCATCATTACAGGAGCCTTATGGTAGATAATGCTTCCATAAAGGCTGCCTGCGTGTTTTAAGTTATCGAGCGACTGCCGAATGGGGTTTGCGCCAGTGGTACGGTCTACGGCATAAGCAGCCGGAAAATGGTCGATCATAAATTTAAGGGCATAACTATCATTTCCGGCAGCGGCCGCACTTTTGTCTGCCATAAAATTGGCAAAGACCTCTTTCATCCAAACATCAGAGAACCAATCCATCGTCACTAAATCACCGAACCACATATGCGCAGTTTCATGTGCGATCAGGTTATTCCTTCCATTGATCTGGTCTTTGGTAGCCCCTCCGTCAAGAAAAAGAGAAGCCGCTTTGTACTGGATCGCACCGGGATGCTCCATACCCCCAAACTGGAAATCCGGAATCGCCACAAACCCGAACTTTTGGAAAGGATAGGTTATCCCTGTCCAGTCCTCATAATATTCTAAAGCCCCCTCATGGATCTGGTAAATAGCCGGTAAACTGGGATCAATCTTTGTTTTATCAGTTTCCCGGTACAAAAAAACCGCGGCATCTCCTTTTGCACCTAAAGAATGGCTATAACGCTTAAAATTACCCGCCGCAAAAGCGAACAGATAAGTACTGAGCTGGTCGGATGTTCCATAATGATAAGTCTTGTAGTCACCAGCAGCTAAAGAATCCTTTAATGTTGCATTCGCAACTGCATCCCATTCGGCCGGGATCCTTAACCCCAGCGTATAATCTGCTTTCAGGTCCGGCTGATCAAAACATGGAAAAACAGTTCTTGCCCGATCAGGCACAAACAGCGTATACAAGTAATCCGCATTTCTGTTCAGCGCCCCCTCTCCTGCCTGGAAATGAATTTCCAGTGTATTTTTACCCTTTTGCAAATACTCCGGCAACAGGATCAGATGTTCTTTCTGGTGGTTAACTTCTATTTTGCTCCCGTTTAGCATCAGCGAACTGATTTTTGCAGGATCTTCTTTAAAATCTACTTGCAGCGGCAACCGGGTGGCACTCAGCTCGAAGCTCAATGTTTCATGCGCAGCAATCGCCTCATTACGCTGTGCTGGAATTTCCAGGTCCAGCGTGTAATGAACGGAAGACAGTATCGATTTGCGGTAAACGGCCAGCTGACGGCTTACGCCATCTGTTATGACAAGGTCTTTTACAGGTTTTCTGGAAGAACAGGAACTAAGTAAAATAAAAAGAAGGAAGAGTCTGTAAAAATTAACCATAGCGCCAATTTACATTTTTTCAACAAATTCCTATACAGTAGCAACCCTAAAGTCAATCTGCAGATGCAGGATACAGGCAGGTACGGAACATTTTGTCAAACCCATATACCTTAAGATCTTTACCTATCACCACAATTTTTGATTCCCTGATTTCATCTGGCAGCCAGGTCTCACCCACTGTGATTGCGAGCGACTTACCCACGGTTTGCAAGACCAGCCTGCTTTGGAAAAGGTGGCTGTAGATGGTGCCTTTTACACGGTATACATTGGCGGATTGTAAGATCAGAAAAACCATCATGCGGTGTTCAAGCTGCTCAATGTCCATACTCTCTTTATACTTCAGCAAGATCGTTTCAATATCACTGTGTTCGTGGCGATTATGAGAGGCCGAACTGGCCATAACAGGCTGCTTTTCGGTTGTGGCGCCACTGATACTGAAGATCCCTTTCGGGGTAGTCACCGGCTTTGGATTACTGTAAAAATTAGCGAAACGTTCCCTGGCAAACAGCTTTTTCACCTGGAAATTATTCTCCCAGGCTACAATCGTTTCTGCGAAAGGATTGATTGTTTTTAAGATCGCCTGGAGTTCTGTCACATAATCAGGGCTTACCTTTTCTACTTTATTGAGCAGGATAAGATCGCTGAAAGCGATCTGCTGGATAGCTTCAGCACGGTCCTTTAATTGATCTTCGATCAGCTCCGCGTCAACAATACAGATTACCCGCTTTAAATCGTAGCCCCGTTTCACCTGATCGATCGTTAGAAATGGATGGGCGATATTTGCCGGATCTGCAATACCCGTGGCTTCTATAATAAGATGATCCCAGGAGTCTTTTTTATCCCACAGATTATTTAAGATATCATACAGATCATCATTCAGCGTACAGCAAAGACAGCCATTGTTGAGTTCTACAATATCCCCCTCCCCTTTGATGATCAGTCCAGCGTCTATGCTCTCTGCCCCGATCTCATTTTCTATAATCGCGAACCTCGTATTTTTCATCTGTGTGATGATCGCATTCAGTACCGTTGTTTTTCCAGCCCCCAAAAATCCGGTCAGCAGTGTCACTTCTTTAGCGTGCTTATTCATATTTACTAGCTTGTTCAAATATACAATGCCCTTCTGGGTTTGCCACCATCAAACAATAAAGCCCGCAAAACGTAATTTTCATGTTGCTTAACTGTTAAAATCATGCTGATCTTTTTCATTTTTACCCAAAAAATGTACATTGCCCAACAAAGATACACAAATGCAATTCAGTTGCACCATTAAAGTTGAACACTAATTTAAACACACCATATGAATAGATCAACGATGAAGCCATGGGTTTTGGCTTCGGCATTACTTTTAACTTCTGCAATGGGATTTGCCCAGGATAACCTGGTAAATTCATTAAAAAACAACCAGTCAGCCAATAGTACTGCAGGTTTTAAATTTAGCGACGTAATCAACTTAGAGAATACGCCGGTCCAGAACCAGGGTTCTTCAGGAACTTGCTGGAGCTACTCTACCAACTCTTTCCTCGAGTCAGAAATGATCAGGATGGGCAAAGAGCCGGTTGCTTTATCTGAAATCTTCTCTGCACGTAATGCTTATGTGGAAAAAGGTAAAAACTATGTACGGATGCATGGTGCGGTATCACTGGGCGACGGTGGTGCGCTGCATGATGTAATCAATATGTATAAAAAATACGGTGCAATGCCGCAAATCAATTATACCGGATTAAATTACGGTACAAAAATCAACAAATTCGGAGAGATGGGCGCGATAACCCAGGGGATACTGGAAGGTGTGGTTAAAAATGCGAATGGTAAATTAACTCCAAACTGGGAAAAAGCTTACGCAGGAGTAATTGATGGATACCTGGGCGAAGTACCTGCAAAATTTGATTATAAAGGTAAAAGCTATACTCCGCAGACTTTCGCAAAAGATGTAGTAGGGATCAACCCTGATGACTATGTGGAGCTATCATCTTTTAATGATCACCCTTACTATTCTAAATTCACACTGCTGGTGCCGGACAACTGGTCTTTTGATCAGGTTTATAATGTTCAGGTAAACGATATCACTGATGTGATCGACAATGCGTTGAAAAAAGGATATTCTGTGGCATGGGCTACGGACGTAAGTGAAAAATCATTCTCTTATAAAAATGGCGTAGCTTATGTACCGGCTAAGCCTTTTGATGAAATGACTGCGAACGAAAAGGAAACGATGTTCAGCGCCCCTAAACCAGAAATGGAAATCACTCCGGCAAATCGCCAGGAAGCTTTTGATAACTATGAAACTACGGATGACCACGGCATGCATATCGTAGGTTTGGCAAAGGACCAGAATGGTAAGGAATACTATATCGTTAAAAATTCATGGGGTGCTACAAATGACTATAAAGGATATTTGTACGTAACCAAGAACTATGTAAAATACAAAACCACTGCGTTTTTACTGAACAAAGGCGGCCTGCCTGCCGGAATCAGCAAAAAACTGGGTTTGTAACCGAGCTCTGGTAACAAAATGCTGAAGGGGATGTGGTTTAGGTCACATCCCCTTTCTATTGTAAAGAAATCTGGTAATTTGTATTTTGTAAGCTATTATTTTAAAATTGCTGTAGGCTTTTTATTTTCATCAATCGCTACGAATGAAAATTCTCCGCTTACTGCTTTTTCACGATGGTCAGAATACATCTGTTCTACAAAGATATCCACTCTCACTTTCATACTTGTATTCCCGATATGGGTGATACTGCCAATCAGTTCTACTATGGTACCGGCAGGAATGGGTTTGGTAAAATCTATTCTGTCACTGCTTACGGTAACCATGTACTGACGGCTAAACCGGGTAGCAGTGATAAATGCAACTTCGTCCATCATCATCATTGCGGTACCACCAAATAGGGTGTCATAATGATTGGTTGTATTAGGGAAAACGGCTTTAAATACTCGTGTCTCTGCAGCTTTGATTTTTTCTTCTATCGTCATATGCTACAAACTTACTGGTTCTTTTACTGATAAACGCAATTCTTTTGCGGCTTTAACCATTTCTACCAATGCTTTTTTCGTCTCTTCCCAATGGCGGGTCTTCAGGCCGCAGTCGGGATTTATCCATAATTGCGCCGACGGAATCACCGATTTAGCTTTGTTCATCAACTGTACCATCTCTTCTTTAGCCGGTACACGCGGGGAGTGAATATCATATACACCCGGGCCGATTTCGTTTGGATAGTTGAAGTCGGCAAAGGCATCAAGCAATTCCATTTGCGAACGCGAACATTCTATGGTGATGACATCCGCATCCATATCAGCAATATGCTGGATGATATCGTTAAATTCAGAATAACACATGTGGGTATGGATCTGAGTTTCATCACGGACGCCCGATGCGGAAATACGGAAAGCTTCTACAGCCCATTTCAGGTAGGCCTGCCAATCTGATTTACGCAGGGGCAGTCCTTCGCGGATCGCCGGCTCATCGATCTGAATAATACGGATTCCGGCAGCTTCAAGATCACAAACCTCATCACGGATGGCCAGCGCAATTTGTTTGCAGGTAGCGGCGCGCGACTGGTCATTTCTTACAAACGACCATTGCAGGATGGTAACCGGCCCGGTGAGCATGCCTTTCACCCATTTCGGGGTTAACGACTGCGCAAAAGAGGACCAGCGTACAGTCATGGGCGCAGGTCGGTGTACATCGCCAAAGATGATCGGTGGCTTAACACAGCGGCTGCCATAGCTTTGTACCCACCCGTTTTTAGTAAACACAAACCCTGCCAGCTGCTCGCCAAAGTATTCGACCATGTCGTTGCGCTCAAATTCACCGTGTACCAGCACGTCAATTCCGGTTTCTTCCTGAAAACGGATCGTTTCTTCTGTTTCTTTTTTGATCAGGGCTTCATATTCAGCCAAAGTAAACAAGCCTTTTCTGAATTTAGCCCGCCAGCTGCGCACTTCGGCAGTTTGTGGAAAAGATCCGATAGTTGTAGTAGGGAATAATGGTAATTGCAGCGTTTCCTGCTGCGTAAGTTTACGGCTGGCAAAAGGATTTAATCTGTTTTCTTCCTTAGCAGTTACACTGGCAGCACGGGCTTTTACAGCCGCGTCATGAATAATCGGCGATATCTTACGCGCTTCATGGGCCAGCTTGTTCGCTGTTAATTCGGCGATAGCAGCAGCAGACGGCGCTGCACCGGCCAGTTCTTTAAGCTGTACAATTTCATCTACTTTCTGGCGCGCAAAAGCCATCCATTGTTTAATCTCTGGTGTCAGTGTTCCTTCATTCGTTTCCAGTGTAAGGTCACATGGCGAATGGATCAGCGAACAGGAAGGAGAAATCAGTACACGAGACTCGCCAAGTTTGGCTATTGCGGTTTTGATAAGTGTAAGTGAATGTTCAAAATCATTCTTCCAGATATTCCGTCCGTCTACCACCCCAACGGAAAGTATCAATTGGCTGGGAAGAGCAACCAATATACCATCCAGCTGATCGGGGGCCCTTACCAAGTCAATATGTAAAGCTGTTATCGGCAACGAAACTACCAATTCGAGATTGTCTTTTAAACCTTCAAAGTAGGTCGTCAATAAAACCTTAAGACTGGGGAACTTTTTTTTGATCTCCCCGTAAACATATTGATAAGCTGATTTTTCTGCGGCAGATAAGTCGAGCGCCAGGAATGGTTCATCAAACTGCACCCACTCTACCTGCTGTTCGCTCAACATGGCCAATATTTCCAGATATACTGGCAGCAGGTTCCTGATCAATTCTATCCGGTGAAAACCTTCCTGTTTTTCTTTTCCCAGTAACAAATAAGAAACCGGACCGATTATTACGGGTTTTGTTTTAATCCCGGCCCTTTTTGCTTCGTTGTATTCATTGATAATTTTCGAAGAGAAAAGTTTGAATTGCTGGTCTTTATGAAATTCAGGAACAATATAATGGTAATTTGTATCAAACCATTTGGTCATTTCCATTGCCGTGATGTCCAGTCCGTTTTGCTGGTAACCGCGCGCCATCGCAAAATAAAGATCGAGCTCTGTATTGGTTTTGTCCAGGATCACCTCCTGGTAACGCTTAGGGATATTCCCAACCGTTAGTGAAAGATCTAAAACATGGTCATAAAATGAAAAGTCATTCGACGGCACCAGGTCAATCCCCGCTTCTTTTTGCAATTTCCAGTTTTGCGCACGGATGGCGGCGCCTGTTTGTACAAGGGTTTCGATTGGTGTTTTGCCCGACCAATATTGTTCACTGGCTTTTTTCAGTTCTCTGTTACTACCTATTCGCGGGTAGCCAAGATTGTTTGTTAGCATTTTTTTGCTGTTTAAATGATAAAATGATCAGTTAAAAGCTCTTTAGGCTACAATTACAATTGATTCACGAAACAAAAAGGGATAAAATATAATTGCATAGGCGCTGCTCAAACACAGTTAAACTGTGCTTTTGAGAAAAAATGCATCATACCTGACCAGCAGCTTCAATTCGCGAAAGCATTGTCATTCGGTTGAGGCAGGTCTCCTGACTTGTAACATTTTTACCATCCTTCCCATCTTCCAAAGACAGTGGATATTTATTGGTAAAAACTGTATAGTTACTTACAGTTGCGCGACAGCTCGTGATTTACACACGATTCCCTATTAATCTGCGTTAAGCAGAACCTTTTCCTGTTGATGTAGAAAATAAAGAACTTATTAGGTTTCAAATATAGAGAAAACCATCATTATACAAACAATATTAAAAGATGATGATCGGTAAAAACCATATTTTACCCAAAGGACTAAAAAATAAAAGAGGGAATATCATTACTAAAATCCAAGCAATGAACCTGGATCCATCGTTTCGTTCTAGTTATGAAATACCCTCTTTTGTTGGTTTAAGGTTGAGCTATTTCTTATTTAGCTGCATTCTTTTTTTCTGTTACCTCAGCACGAATATCCTGAGCGAGAACTTTTAAGTCCTGCATTGCTTTACGTACCCTTGTTCCTGCAGCACTGTTTCCTGCATTGTAAAATTTCTCTGCATCAGCTTCAACAGTGGCAAGCAGGTCTTTTAATTTTGTAAATTTTTCCATGATTTGGTTTTTATATGGAGCCAAATATATAACTTTTAAGAAATAAACATACATTTTTCTGATTAATTACAATTTTTCTAAAAATTGGCTGGCCTGAATACACCCGTAATTAACAAATCGTAGACAAATTAAAGGTTTTAGCCTTTAAAATTTTCGAGGGCTGTTTTTTTAAAAAAAATGCTGAACTTTTTATGGGTGACAATCGTTATTTTTACATTACACATATGACTGTAAAATGAGCAAAGTAATACACATCGTAGAAGACGATGAAGATATCCGTTTTATCATCGCATATATCCTTCGGGAAAGCGGTTATGCTGTAGAAATATTCGGTACAGTCACTGAATTTAAGTCAAGGCCAGCGGACCACCTGCCCGACCTGATCTTACTGGATGTGATGCTGCCTGATGGCAATGGAATTGAGCTATGCCTGGAATTAAAAACCAATAATTCTACTGCACATATCCCTATCATTATTATGTCGGCCCACGCCACAGAAAGTTCCGTAATTGCAGGCTCCTGCGCAGAAGAGTTTATCAGTAAACCATTTGATCTTGATGACCTTACAGGCTTGATCCAAAAGTATCTTCCTATCTGATCAGGTGATGAAAACACCATGAGCCCGCAGCTTAGCTGAACATGCGCCACACAAATTTATGATAGCTTCAGAACCGATATAAAGACAATTATATTCGAATGAAACCCTCATGATCTTACAGATCACATAACGAAATGAATACCAGGTCATGACAGCTCCATAACGGATAAAGGCAAATACATTACAATGGAAATATGACCAAATAAAAATATAAAATTTTGGTGATTACTTCTTGATTTGTATTTACATTTGTAGATACGGTTGTGTATTTGTAAAAGAATTTAGCAGCTGTAAGATGAAGTTCAATGAAGAAAAAAATACTCGTTTTTGAGAAAAATAAAGATATCCTTGATATGATCGGGATTATTCTTAATGAGGAAGGTTACAGTGCTGATTTGGTTTCCTCAGAAAAGGAAGTAAAACAGCGCATCAATGACTTTAAACCTGATGCAATTTTGCTCGATGTGATCAGTCCTACTGCAGAGGGCACTGCCCTTTGTAAAGCGATCAAATCTGCTGAAGATACCAGCCGTATCCCTGTCATTGTATTATCTACCCACCCAAGGGCAGATGTGGTCAAAGAGATTTGTGCCGACGAAGTTGTACCCAAGCCTTTTGATATCTCCTTTTTAGTATTTGTAATAGAACAACAGCTGATCACGGCATAACTATACCCGACCAGCTGTTATTAGCCGATTAAAGCTGATGGTGCTTCTTTAAGAATTTAAGGTATTTTTTATCCTCCTCAAATAAATCGCCACCCTCCATTTTATAAGCTTTCAACAAAGTTGAAGCTGCTTTTTCTTCTTCACCCAATTCAAAATAAGTTCCGCCTAAACGCAAAAGCACAAACGGATTTTGTGCCTCGCCGGCAGTATAGAACTCGTCAGCAATCAATAGTTTTTCCAGCGCTTCTTTGTATTTCCCTGCATTAAACAAGGCATCTCCAGTTGCTGCAGTGATATAACCCGAAGGTTCCCAGTCATCCTTCGGTTCCGGTAAAACCGCATAGGCCTGCTCGTAAAAATCAGCCGCCGCCTCAAAGTTTTCCGATTCCATTGCCACATCACCTTTGGCTACGCAAGCATCCATTAGCTCTTGCTGCTCATCGGTCAGCTCATCCTGCTCCTCTTCTTCATTGGGAACAAAATTTTGTTTGAACTCAGCATAATCCGAATCCGATGCTACCGCCATAAAAAGGAAATCAGCCGAAAAGTCACTGAACACTCCTTTTTTACCTAACTGAAAGGCAATTTTAAAGTATTCCCTTGCTTTATCCAGTTCCTGCATCGCATAGTATATGCTGCCGGTAGTGATAAAATGCACAGTGCTTTTGATCGGCGTACTCTTGCTTTTTTCGAGCAAAAATTCCGTCTCATTTAAGAAGTAAGGCAATGCCTTTTCTATCTGGCCAGTCTGTTCGTAAAACGAATAGATACTGTCAAGCATAATCGCGCCAACACTACAGTTCTCTTTTGGATCCGGGATAGATCCTTCCAATTCCAGTAATAGCTCCTCTGCTTCTTCAAATTGTTCTGACTCTGTCAGTGTATAAACTTGATCAATCTGATCAAAGAATACTTCTTCTTCTTCGGGACTATAAACCAACATAGCTGTCTTTTTTAATTTAATTCTTAGCGAAGGTAGTTATAAGGGTTGGTTTTCCATCTGCTTTATAATTTTGTTGACTTCTGTCTCAGTAGATCTGAGCTTGGTCTGGCAAAATGAGATAAGTTCAGATGCGCGTTTTACACGTGCAGCCAGAATATCAACAGAGACTGATTCGGTTTCTATTTCCTGCGCGATCTGCGCCAGCTCAGCGTAAGCTTCTTCATAGTTCAAATTCTTTTCCATTGCGGTTTGTTTTAGATAAAACTTTTGTGTTGATTTCTACGGTTGCCAGTGTAATAGTCAGCTCTGTCCCGGCATCAATACCGGACGCATCGTTAACAATTGCACCATCTACTTTAACAATGGCAAAGCCTTTGTTCAGTATGTTTTGCGGGCTCATCAGCCTCACCAATGATTCATAATGACCGATATACCGGGCTTGATTGGTAAAGTACATCCGGTTGTACGACCTGATATTTGCCAGCAAGTTGTTCAGGTCCTTCTTTTTGTTCGAAATAATGATCTTTGGATTAGTCAGGATCATTCCCGAGAGGTTAACAATATCCCTGTGTTTTTCATGAAGCAGGTTTTTCACCGAATTGATGGTTACCTGATTCAGGCGGTTCAGCTGTTCTTTATGCAGATTCATCAGCTGGAAGGTTTTAATTACCAATTGCTGCTGTACAGACAACAATGCCTCTTCAAAATGCCTGTTATGCGCAATCAGCATTTCAGCGGCCTTGGTTGGTGTTTTAGTAGAAGTATGCGCCATCAGGTCGGCTATCGTTTCATTTTTCTGGTGGCCGATCCCCGTAATCACTGGTACAGGAAATTTTGCAATAGCCCTGTTCAGCTCGTAGTTATCAAATATCAGGAAATCTGTCTGCGCCCCACCCCCGCGGATAATCACAAGGGCATCGTAAGTTTTGCCAGATTTGAACACCTCAATCAGCTTTGATAAAAACTGTTTGGCATTGCCTTCTCCCTGTACAAGTGCAAAATAATCATCTACTTCAAAATGATAACCAAATGTATTCGTAGCCAGTGTATGTTTAAAATCAAGATATCCGGCAGACGTATCGGATGAGATTACAGCGATACGCTGCATCACCATATTAAGCTGCAGATCACTATTACGCGTTCGGTATTGCCCATCTTCCAGCCGGATAAAAGTAGGGTTATCACGCAACAGCTTTTCTAACGTTTCTTTCCGCTGCTGCTCAAATCTGCCCAGTGTAAAACTGGTATCAATATCAAGCAGGTTTAATTGCAGGCCAAATGCCGGGTTATATTGAACGGCAACCTGTACCAGTACGTTGATATCATTCTTGAACTGCTGACCTGTAGCTTTTTCAAAATTTGAAATATTGACCGCGGCGTTTCCCCATGCACGTCCGGAGATTTTTGCCAGGATCTTAGAAGAAGATTTATCTTTTTCTACCAGCTCAAAATAATGGAAATTACTTTGGGGTTTAAATGTATAGTTCGATACATCCGCAACCACCCAAAAGGTATTTGATCCGAAAACGCCGTTAATAGCGTTACTGATCTGCGTAGTGAGTTCAGATAATCGAATAGAGGGAATGGCTGCCAATTTTTTTAATATTACCTGATAAATTTAGGCATTTCTAGCGGATGATGAGCAGCATTTTTTCAAGGCCGCTTTTCAGTACTGTATGTTTAAGCAGCCAGTTGAACAGACTGATACCGGTAATGGCGCAAGTAATTCCGGCAAAAACATCCAGCAGGTAATGATGGCTCGCATAAACAGCTGTAAACCAAATCCCAACCATCACAACAGCAAAAACAATATTCATCCAGCCCATTTTGTTCTTTAATCCATAATATAAAACAATTACAGGGTAAGAGGAATGCAGAGAAGGCATCGCAGCAAATACATTAGAACCCTGGCGGTAAATTGACTGAAATACAGGCGCATGCACTAAATGATCAAACCGGATCAGGCCGGCCGGATTAGAATGCGTATGAGCGATAAACACAAACCCATGCTCAAATACATACCAGGGCGGTGCCGCAGGATATAAGTAATAAATGACGAAACCGATCAGGTTAACCAATACAAACGTCAGCAGAAACCTCAGAAACTGCTCTCTTTTTACAAAAAACAAAAAAGCGGCAAAAGCCAGCGGTACAGGGATCCACATCAGGTAAAATATACCACCAATAAAATCTACAGCCGCATTGGCATGGTTCCTCAAATATTCATTCGGTGTTACCAGTATACCATTATCAACAATACCAAACAAATGCTTTTCAAGGTGGTAAAGCTCCGCGATACGAACCGTATTATACCGGTAGTTTGGAAACGCCTTCATATAATCAAAAAGGATCCAGTACACGATAAAAATTGAGAAGCCGAGTATGAATTTCCTCGTCATCGGAGTAGCGTAGTACAAAGTATTAAAAAGCAAGACCAGCACAACCTGGTTACTATTAAAACCGATCAGAAAATACGAAAGGATAAGATAAAACAAAGACACCATTGTCGTGATAATGATGTCCTTTAAATTATAAAAGGGTTTGTGAAACCGTAACTGTTCTGACATTTATTTTTTTGTAAAATCTGATCCAAGGACTTTGTCCCATATGGCCGAGCTTACGCCATAGCCTTTTGTAGAATCGGAGTAATGATGTAACATATGGTGCTGCTTTAATCTTTTCCAGAATGAACTTTTAAAGTTTGCATGGTGCAATGCATAATGCAGCATATCGTAAGCCAGGTAACCCAGCAGGAAACCGGCATAAAAGGCAAAAATTGTGCCTTCCGGAAGCAGGTATAAAAATAAAAAGTATAATCCCAAGGCCATCGGAATACTAGCCGAGGGTGGCATAACCAGCCTTTTTGCATCATTTGGATAATCATGGTGAACACCATGAAAAACAAAGTGGATTCTTTTGCCGATTTTGGATTTCGGGTAAAAATGGAACACCCAGCGGTGCATAATGTATTCAGTAATGGTCCATATAAATAAACCGATTACCATCCAGCCCGTAAAATGTAAAAAATCCATATGCTCAGTTGTAAATGATTTATAAATCAAAAAAGCAATAACAGGCAGGTAAACGATTAGTGGTACAAAATAATGAACCTTCGATAGATTTTCAAAAAGGTCATTTTTAAACATTCTGATAGAATCAGACGAGTTCGAAATAAAATTCTTCTTCATAGCAGTTAAATTTTTATCCGTTCAGTAATTATAGTATTAGTAGCGGTATTCATTCCCTTTATTTCAACGTATTTCACATTAGGCAGCCAAAAAGAACCACCTTCTATCCGCAAAAATATGCGTTCTATTTCAATCTTCTTGTTATTTACTGTCACATAAACATGATATTTTTTGTCGTCATCCGATTTTGACAAATACATGGGCAATTTCTTGTGAGAAACGAAGCGCAATTCAAATTGTTCCTTTCCCAGCGCTTTGGATTCAATACCATACGCAAACTTACGCTGGACATATCCCAGTTCTTTTTTCTCCTTATTATCATCATAACGGATCCAGTAAACATGAACCGGCTCGTCTCTGTCTACTGTTCCTTTTGCATCTGTATTCAATTCACAAATGATCGTATTGATATTCGGATCACGCTGCAGATAAAATAACTGGTTCGTGATCCCTTTAGGGGTCGGAAATTTTAATGGAGAGGGGTTGCTCTGATCAGCAATCTGCGCAGCAGCCGTGTTGATATTTCCCAAAGTAAATAATGTGGTAACCAGCAACAGCATCGTAACCACTGGTAATACCGACTGCGCAGCAGGTTTGGCCATTACTTTTTCCTTTTCGGCTAAATCTTGTGCATCCAATGCCTTTTTTGCTTCTCTCAATCTATTTACCGCGGTAATATTTGTCATCACTGCCATAATGGTAATAGGAATAGTAAAAATGGAGATCGTTTCAAAAATATGGAAAGAGATACCGGGAACGAATATTTTATAATCGCCGCCAATGTAATGCCCGGCGATGCCGCTTGCCAGCGCTGTGATCCCAATCGTTACTACACGTTCCGGCCGCTGCATCAATCCACCTTTACACTGTACGCCCAGGCCTTCTGCCCTTGCGCGGGTATAACTCACCATCATCGAACCAATCAGGGCAATAAAAGCAAACAGGGAACTTAAAAAATAATGGTGCGATACCAGATAATAACAAATCCCCAGGAAAAGGATCATCTCACTGTAACGGTCGAGAACCGAATCATACATCGCCCCAAACTTCGAACTCATATTGCCCAAACGGGCCACCTGTCCGTCCAGCATATCAAATAATCCTGCGAAAAGCACCAGCGCTCCTCCCCATCCCACAAATGACAGGTCGCCGCGGTTACTCTTTTCCGCTCCGAAAACAAAGATGACCGCTACACCTATATTCAGAACAAGGCCGATGGTGGTCACAGCATTTGGTGTCAGACCAATCCGGATCAGGCCTTTAACAAAAGGGTTAATGACCTTATAAATCGTCTGCTGTAAACGATCACGAAATGATATTGCTTGCATATATTGGTATTTTTTATTCTTATTAAAAATCAAATTTTACTCTTGCACGGATGCCATATTCAGACACTTCCGGGTTGTTCAGGTAATTGAAACGTTTCACCATATCTACACGTAATACCTTAAAGATATTACCGATGCCGACACTCCCCTCAATGTAAGGCTGACTGCCAAGGGCAAATGTCGAAGTTTCTCCGGCAGAGTTTCTTGGCAATTGCAGCAGTGTAGGATCGTAATTAGGATTGTTCTCATTTCTCAATCCGCCAAACAGCGCCTTGAAAGATACGGCTTCTCTCAGTTTTAATTTCTTGATCAATGGTATTTTATTAAAAAAGAACCCATTAAAGTTATGGTCAATATTCACACTCGCATAATGATCACTAACAAACTCCAGGAAGTTCATTAAGTTATAAGAATCCAGCTGATACGAATAGGTCTGATTGGCACGGTGGATAGTCAGCAATGGAAATGGCACTTTACCAAATGTATTGCCACCTTCAAGTGTGATATCAGAATATCCGAACTGTGAAAGATAGAAACGTTTATCCATTCTCGCAATAATGTTCTGGTAGTTGTACTGACCACCGAATACTCCTTTAAAACCAGCTGTATATTTTACAGTGAAAATTGGGAAACGATCAATAATCGGCACGCGGTAGATTTTACCCTGATAGAATTTCTCATTTGGCGCATAACGCAAGGTCAGGTTCAGCTCCGAAGTCGTAATGTTATCAACCGGGTTAGAAGTATTGTTGAGCGAGTTATTAAAGTATAAAGAACCTCCGGGACGCTGTGTCCATTTGCGCCCAATAACTTCATAAGAGAAATGGTTCTCAAACTCATGCATATAATCGATCTTATAAAAATCATTATATAATAAGGTATTGTTCTCACCGCGTTTGAAGGAAAGTAAAAAGTTGTCTTCCTGTACAAACTGTAAATCCTGACCTGGAATCTTAGTATCCCTTTGGAAGCTTCCCCTGATATAATTCGCCGGGAACGAATAAATTGACTTATTGTTCAGCGAGTATGTGCCGCTCAGGAAATATTTCCATTTCTCATCTTTAAATCCATAAGCACCATAGGTTTCAAAATAGAATCTTTTAGATAACTCTGGTGTGGTTCTTCCTCCTAAACGCAGACGGAAGCCTTCCACATTATTGAAGCTGTAGAATGTATTGATGGGGCCTACCTCAAATGGGCCGAAGTTTTTGTATCCTGCAAAAAATAAGGTCACCAGATCTGCTGTTCTTTTAAAAGAAGGGATCGTTTGCAGGGTATCAATATTTTTGTAAATATTCAGGTTAGCTTTTAATGTAGTATCTGTACGCTGCGCGCTCCAGAACTGGTCGGATTGTGCTTCTGCATTAGGTGCTGTAGCTAATGAAGGTCCGTCGAATATAGCTTGCGGCTGTGGTTTGTCAATTTGGTAGTCTTTGATAATCACAGTACGCTGACCAGTAAAACCGCCGCCTTTAGATTTATTGATCCCGAAATCAACAACCAGGTTTGTTTTAGATAAATGATACCTGCCATCCGGATTTTTCTCAAAATCAAGTTTCGCCTCCAGGGCCCTTACAAAATTCAGGTTGATATTTTTATTCACCGTCAGGTAAGCATCTTGTACCGCATAATTACCATCCATAGTGATATACATCTTACCCTCAAATAAAAGGTCTGTATTATTTCTGGGAATAAAAGAAAGCTCGATCAGTTGCGGCGTGTGGGTTTTAATGGTATCCGTGATAAAAAACTTGTAGAAAGTGGGCGATGCATCAGCAATCGGACTTAAAAACTGGTTGCTCACCAATGAGATATTACTTTCATATATATTGATATCCGCATACATCCTTTCGAAGTACTTGCTTAGCCCCTTAGTATCAATAAACTTCGCATCATAGTTCACATGTTTATCACCAGTATAGATTGTTTTTTTCTTGTCTGGCGATTTCTGCAGGTAATTCTGAGATACCTTTTCTTCCATAAATACCGGAAGTATGGTTTTACCACCGATTTTTGTAGAATCCTGTTCAGAAAAAAGGAACTGGTAATTTTTGAAAATGCGTTTGTTTTTAAATTTATCAGACAGGTTACTCAGCGAGAACGACATTTGCTCATATTGCTGATACTGGACGTGGTCGTAATTTTTATTCTGGTTTTTTGCTTTATTTTCTATAACCCTCCTGATCAGCTCTACTGCAGGATTGTTTTTGTTACGGTAAGCCGGTCTTTTGTTAGAACTGATTACTACCTCGTTCAGGCTTTGTGACTCTGATTGCAATTTGACATTGATCACTTGTGTCTCCCCTGCTTTAACAGGCAGGAATGAAGATTTATAACCTACATAGCTCACCTGTATCTCATCATGTTTCTCTGAAGTGACTAAGGTGTACTTACCATCAACATCCGTCCTGGCCATAATATTGGTGCCCTTAAATAGTACTGTCGCATAAGGGATCGGATCTTTATCAGCAGCGTCGGTTACCACACCTGTAATAATAGTTTGCTGTGCAGCGGCTTGAAAAGCAAGGAACGGCAAGGCAAATGACAGGAGGAGTATGATTTTTTTTACGTGAGATTTCATCAGCAAATATTTTATTTTATGGTTACCCATGATTCATTTTGTTATTAGATAAAGACAAATTTCTTCTGCATCAGGTAGTTATAAGTGGTGCCAACGCTGCAGGATACGATAATTTTAGATAAAACGGGATTAACGTGCAGATAATGCGTTACGAGAAAAACCCCTGCCGTAGTAAGCAAAAGATTTCCGGTCCACACTAAAATGTATTTAAAAAGCTGTCCTTTTACACTGCGTTCCGTTGATTCGAACACCCAGTTGCGTCCCATCATAAAATTGACAAGTCCGCCTGCAGTTGTACCTATCACACTACCAGCTACATACCAGATGTGAAATACCTGCGTACAGACTAATGTGGTAAGAAAGTCAATAATTGAGGCCGATAATGACGCGACCTGAGCTTTTACAAAAGTGGCCATATCAGTGAATTATAAATCTTAAAATAACCTGCAGTACTATATTAGCATAGACACCTGCAAGCACATCATCAAACATTACTCCCCAGCCCCCCGGAAGATCTTCCAGTTTACGGATGAACAGTGGTTTTAAAATATCAAAAAAGCGGAATAGCACCAATCCCATTAATATGTTTACCGGCGTAACCGGAATCCACAGTAAAGTGACGCACATGCCGGCAACTTCATCAATTACGACACGGTTATGGTCTTTTCCCCAGATTGTCTCTACAATGTTGCCCGACCAGATTCCAAGTATAGTGATCAGGCAGGTTATTATCAAAGCAGGTATAAAATTTATGGCATCCGGATGCACAATGTACCATACCAGGCAGGTTACGGCAGCAGCGGCAGTTCCTGCCCCTTTACCGATATAGCCAATGCCCAGGCTTGTAGATGTGATTTTATGGAATAACATTTTTTTCTTCTGCTTTATATATTGGCCGCTTAAAGCCATTTATTAATTTTGTACCAGTCTATTGTTTCTGCCAAACCGCTTTCCAGGTTGTATTGAGGGTTAAACCCAAGATCCCTTTTTACGTTGGCAATACTGCATGCCCAATTTATGGCAGTCAGTTCATTCATCTTTTCTTTGTTCAGCGCAGGTGAAGCAGCTGAATTTTTATACAATCTTTCCATCAGTGATGCCAAAGCCGAAACGGCGAAAACCGGAAGATGGAACTTCCATGTTTTTTTGTGCATCGCTTTCTTTACTCCTTCTGCCAGCGCATAGCGGTTATAAGTACCACCATCAGACACATTGTAATGCTTGTTCGTTACAGCGGAGAACAAAGAATCTACAATAATCTTTGCCAGATCTTTCACATAAATGAAACTGATCTGCTGATCGAAACTGCCAATATGCGGTTCCAGACCTTTGTCTATGGTTTGCAGCAGGATGAAAATATCTTTTTCCCTCGGGCCGTAAACGGCTGTAGGACGGATTACAATTAAGGGCAATTCTTTAACCTCTGCAAGGTATTGTTCTGCAAGTAGTTTACTTGCCCCGTAATTGGTAACAGGGTTGGCCTCAGAGTTATCCTGGATGGTACCAGACAAGTCATTGAGCGGACCCATTGCAGCAAGACTGCTGACGAAGACAAACTTCTCGAGGTTAATCCCTGAAGCAACAGCCGCTAATGCCAGATTTTTAGTATATCCGGCATTAACAGTATCGTATTCTGTTTTCGTTTTTGCTTTAGTAATGCCTGAGGCATGAATGATATAATTATACTTTTTCTCTGCAAGCTCTTTTGTAAGCTGTTCTTCATTACCGAAGTCGAGATTGGTATATTGAATATCGAACTCTTTCAGATGCGCTATATTACTGCTTGGTCTCACTGCTGCATATACCTCAAGACCGGAGGTCAGAGCAGCAGCGATCAAATGATATCCTACGAAACCACTTGCACCAGTAATCAATACGCGCTTCTTCATATAAATAAGAAAATTCCGTCAGTGTGAATCAGACGTTCCTGAGCTTTTGCAAACTCAGGAGCATCTAATGTATTTATACCGTTAACGGAAACGTTGGTTTTCATATACTAACCTTAAGAGGCGTTAACTGTACTTCTTTAGAAGCCTGGTACAGTTTTTCAACAGCTTCCTCAATCTGTGCGAAAGTATGGGTAGCCATTAAAGAGAATCTGATCAGAGATGAATCTGATGGTACTGCAGGTGAAACAACCGGATTTACAAAAATCCCGTTTTTGTGCAGTATGTTAGTGATCAGGAATGTTTTATCGTTATCTCTGATATAGACAGGTATAATTGGACTGTCTGTATGGCCGATATCAAATCCTGCTTCTAAAAGTAGCTTTTTTGCATAGTTCGTGTTATCCCAAAGTTTATCAATACGTTCTGGTTCTGACTCTATAATATCTAATGCGGCAATTACACTGGCAACAGCCGATGGCGGCATACTCGCACTGAACATCAGTGACCTGGCCCTGTGTTTAATGAATTCGATTGTTTCTTCACTTGCAGCGATAAATCCGCCTAATGAAGCCAGTGATTTACTGAAAGTACCCATAATCAGGTCTACCTTGTCTGTCAGGTCAAAATGTGAAGCTACGCCAGAACCATTAAAACCGATAACACCTAAACTGTGTGCGTCATCCATCATGATATTAGCACCGAACTCTTCGGCGATCTGTACAATCTCAGGCAATTTAACAATATCGCCTTCCATACTAAAAATACCGTCGGCAACAATCAATTTTGCCGAATCTTCAGGTAACCTGCTCAGTTTCTTACGCAGATCGTCCATGTCGTTGTGCGCATATTTGATCGAACGTGAAAAAGAAAGACGGCTGCCGTCTATAATAGAGGCATGGTCGTACTCGTCAAGAATCAGGTAATCGTTCCGTTCTAAAAGGCAGGAGATCACGCCCAGGTTAACCTGGAAACCAGTACTGAAAAGTACCGCTGCTTCTTTGCCCACATATGCGGCAAGTCTTCTTTCCAGTTCAAGGTGGATATCAAGTGTACCGTTTAAAAACCTTGATCCGGCACAGCCCGTTCCGTATTTGTCAATAGCGATCTTTGCGGCCTCTTTAATCTTCGGATGATTGGTCAAACCCAGGTATGAATTTGATCCGAACATTAAAACTTTTTTACCGTCAATGATGACCTCAGTGTCTTGTGCAGACTCTATTGATCTGAAATAAGGATATAATCCCCTTTCCTTAATTGCATTCGCATCTTTAAATGCCGCAACCCTATCGCCCAATTTTTTACGCATGCCTGAATTGTATAATGTTTACTTCAGATAGATTCATAATTTTATTTTATTCATTTACAGTCATTTAACTAAAATACCGCAATGAAACATGATCTAATATATTAAAAATATGTTAATTTTAAGATAAGACAAAAGTAAATTATTCTTAGACCATAACCGTATTTTAGTCTATAATATTATTGTCAAATAATCAAATCAACGTTTTATCGCATTTTTTGATGATAAATTCTATCTTTTTTCTTTCCGAAAATAAGGAAAGAATCGAATATTATCAGGTTTCAGTCTAAATTTTCTTTACTCCTTCACTGCCTATTCCAGCAATCAGCATATCAATCATTTCGTCGAAATATTCATGTGTTTTGATCTCAGAAAGTTCAACAGAAAGCGGAAAATGAAGTCCTCGGAAAACAGTGACCATTACAAATGACATTTTGTTCATCCGCTCTATGGACATTTCCTTAAACTCTCCCGACTGGCTCCCTCCAAGTAAAATTTCTTTGATCATATCAATCTGAATCTGCTCATATCTGGATTTGATACATATCAGCATTCTCATACTGGTAAGCAAATCTTCGAACAGTACTTCCCTGAAACTATGGAATTCGATAATAGAAGTGATCTGCGCCTGCAGAAAAGCTTTCAGCTTCTCTTTAGCAGAAAAGGAAGCGTTAACAGCTTCCCTGATCCTTCTGACCACATTTTTCATCTCATCCTCTACTACGGCTTCAAAAATTTCATTTTTGCTCGGAAAATAATAATAGAGTGTGCTCTTACCTTTACCTGCCGCAGTAGCTATGTCTTCCATGGTCGTTTTTTTTAACCCATGTTTTCCAAATAGCTTCTTTGCGCCAGAAAGTATTTCACTTATTACAATCTCATCCTTTTCCATTCAACTAAACAATAAATAATTAGACCGAAATTCAATTATGGTCCAAAAGTATTATAAAAAATCCATTTTATAATCTTTTCACCTAAAAACGGACATTATTATGATAATATGTTAAATCAGGAACAAGATTAGATTATCAATACATTAAAATTCAGAAACGCTATTATCCTTTTAACCTTAAATCTTCCTTATCGTAAAGATCGATCAGTTTACCCTGAAGGCGGATTACACTGGCTTCCAGAGTAGCCACTTTCTGCCTCAGCCCATCAATTTCCTGCTGCTGTTCCGATTTTTCCTCTTCTCCAACCGCAAGCAATTGCCGGATATCCATATCATGGATTTTCGCAATTTGTATAATACGACTAAAGTTCGGATCAGTAATACCTGTTTCGAGCTTAGAATAGGCTGGAATAGAAATATCCAGCAATTCTGCCATAGACTTTTGATTAAGTCCTTTTTTTTGGCGCAGAATTTTGAATTTTTGACCAAGAGTTTTCATGAGGATACGTTTAGTTGATTATTTTATATACAATTAAAAATAGAAATTATTTAATAGATATTTCACAATATTAACTGAAATTTCTATCAAAATAATTATAATTATTTTAAGAGGTAAAAATAATACACACCTATATGTTATTCCAGGTATATTTCCAGCGCAAAAAGTGCCCATGTAGCTTCAAATGACCTAAAGCGTAATTTTAGATCAAATTGTAAAAACTGCTTTAACCGCAAAGTTTTTGCTAGAAGCTTATCTGAAACTTCAGTCCGCTGTTCATCAGGTTGAGGTCCTGTGTAGAAAGTTTGCCAATCGGAACCTTTATAAATGGCTCAATTAACACATTATATTTATTAAAAATCTGCTGTTTTCTCCCTATAGAGAAGTTAAAGAATCCCAGATAGCTATTCCCTTTTAATGGCGTTTCTGCAACGGGCTCTTCTACTGCTACGCTATTAAGTACTTCCCGGTCCTGCACTAAACCTGTCGCAGGATTAGCATAAGCCTCGCTTGCCTGTGAAGTTAAGCCATAGGTAATGCTTCTTTTTTCACTAAGAACATTAAAATACGAAACGCCGGCACTGGTGTAAATATCTTTGCTGATCTGGTATACAATACCTACAGGAATATCAATTGCCTTAATATTGGCATCTACTGCCAATAGCTGTTTTTGAGAAAGAGAACTAATAGATACCTTGGCCATCGATGGTGCAGAGACAGTATTACCAGATTCCAGCTGCATCACTGAAACACCAGAACTTAAAGAGAACTTGTCAGACAAGCGGTACGCGGTAGTCACTCCCCCGCCAATATTCATATTGGAACGGGTAATGGAGGGTGCAACTGCTACACCAAAATCCCATTTTGAACCAATATCCTTTTTCTTTTTACTTTTTACAGGGTTACGGGATTCGGCCAGCAGAAAATCCATTGTATTCATTTTCCTGGCAGAATCAGCGGGCCGCCTTGCCGGAACAATTGCTGCCTTCACTATATATTGATCAGGTTTAACTGCTCCTACCGTATCTTTTACCAATTTGTTTTTCACTGTCGGTGCCAGCACAGCCACTGAAGCAGGAACTTGCTGAGCAATACCATTCAAACCGGATGTTTCATTTACATTCAGTTTATCTTTATTCTCGTTCTCTTTGGCTTTAGCAAAAACGTCAGGCCCGTTTACTATGTCTGCTGGCCGTACACTTCGATCTTCTTTTTCAGTTATCGGCAACTGTTTTTGGGTAATTGTGACAGACTTGCCTTCCTCCAAAACCGGCACAGGCTGATCACCTGCAACCGGCTCAATAATTGCCTTGCTGTTTTTACCCGCAACCAGTTCCACTTTTTTAACCTGTTGCGCAGGATCATTTAATTGGTACAAGATTACCGCACCGACAAGAATCAGTATGGCGGCAATTTTAACCCATACCGGTGCGAAAGGATACTTCTTTTTCTTCTGTTTTGAAAAAGCTTCCCATTCTCCCGGAACGTACGCCTCCTCGTAATCTTCGAAAAGATCTGCAATCCCCTGTATAAATTCTTTCTTAGGCTCTTCCATCAATTCATTCAATACTTATTTTATAGAGATCTCTTAACTTTTGTTTTGCACGGGTAAGGTAAGTGCGGCTGGAGCTGACTGGTATAGTTAGCATTTCAGCAATTTCATCATGGCTGTATCCTTCAATTTCATAGAGATTAAATACTGTGCGGTGGAGATCAGGAAGCTCATACAAAAGCTTCATAATGTCTTCCACAAATAACTTGTCCTCTATGTCTACATGTGTAACTTTCACCTCTTCATACTCTTCCACATAATTCAGCAATGTTTTATTGCTCCTTATTTTATCAAGTGAAGTACGGACAGTAATCTTTGCCAGCCATGACTTAAATGTTTTCTGGAAACTGATTACTGTATTATCGTGCTTAAAATCATACATCGTTTTAAAAGCCTTCATAAAACTATCATTCACCACTTCCCTGGCAATGTTGCGGTCTTTGAAATAACGGGTGGCAATCCCCATCAGGTAACCCCAATAGTGCACATAAATACGTTCATGGATACGCTCATCCCGGGCGTGAAGTCCCGCAATGATCTCTTGGAACATTGTGTCTTTATTCTCCACGTCTTGTAAACCCAGTCTTAACAGTCAATTTTTATCTATCTCTAATCCGTAAAACGTATGCTGGAACGAAAACGCTACAGCCATATTGATTACTTCAAATTTATAAAAAACTTTGTAGCGTTCTCTTATTAAGCACCGTTTTACCCTACAAATGACACACACTAAATTCATTAAAAACAAATTAAACATGAAGTTCAAGACTACCCTATTTTCAGAAAAAGCCGGAAAATCTTCCGTAATGATCGCTCTTTTAGGCGCAGCACTCTCATTTAGTTCGTGCAAGACCGATGTTCAGCAACCAGAAGCCATAGCTGCATTGTCAATTACAAATGCCTCTACCAATATTCCCTCACTGGATTTTGTGCTGGAAAATACAAGAGTAAACAACACCGCTTTTTTATACGGTCAGAAAATTGATTATGTAGGTGTTTACCCGGGTACCGCCAGCGCATCAGTTTATGCAACAGCAGCAACTAAGCCAAATTACACGGGAAGCTTTACACTGACAGCTAAATTGTACCATTCGCTGTATATAGTCAATGATAAGGAAAGCGTGTCTTACCTGTTTGTAAAAGATGAGTACAAAGAAACAGTTACCGATAAAGCACAAGTACGCTTTGCCAACCTGTCTTCTGATTCTCCATCTTATACTATGGAACTGGAAGGTGATACTACAGCATTTGCTGACAGAACGTTTAAAACGCTGACTCCATATAAATATATTAAACCGGCAATTTTTAAAGTACTGTTAAAGGATAAAGCAACCAATGCAATTGTAGCATCGATGGCCAACATAGAACTGAAAGCTGGCAAATACTACACGATCTGGGCCAAAGGTCTAGTGACCACTACAGTTAATGCAAATAAATTAGCACTGCATATCAGCGAACAAATAAGAAACTAAGTAAAAAGGATAATTTGCCTAACTACCTAAAAGCATGGCAAGCTGAACCATCTAACTGTAAAAAGTTGGGTGGTTTTTTATTTACCTGTTACCCTGCCTTAAGATAAAGGCACCCAGCATCAATGATACCGCTATTCCCGATATCCCAGGAAACAAAATAAACAAATATAATATTCCACTTACCCCTGCAATAGTAAGAATAAACAACAACCCTTTTAAAGGTGTTTCCATCTTGAATGCGGCAATAAATGTAAATAAATAAAAAACGGCAGCTAGGATTGGTAGGAACATACACAAAGATGGGATCCTAATGTTAAGTTAATGTTAAGCGATGTTCATAATTTCAATTAAATGACAATTACCCTTAGAAGTTAAGCTAATAAGTGCGGCCGCTCCTGAAAAGTTTTCCATAACAGTTCACCGAAAATTGTATTGCCCCAGGCAAACTGCGCCCTGGTATATTGTTTAGGGTTGTCCATATGAAAAGATTCATGAATAAAACCAGTTCCCGCATGACTCTCTTTCAGCATTTTCAGGCAAAGCTTAATTTCTTCCTCGTCTGTACTGGTTAGTGCCCTGGAAATGATTCCCAGAGGCCAGATCATATTTTTACCAATATGCGGACCTCCAGTGCCCTCTGCTACTTTACCTCTGTAATAAAACGGGTTATCAGCAGACAATACCATTTTTCTTGTATTCAAATAGATCGGGTCGACCATAGATATCGCTCCAAGATAGGGCAAAGAGAGCAAACTTGGAATGTTTGCATCATCCATCATACTGTAACTGCCCATTCCATTAATTTCGTAGGCATAAACTTTACCATACGTTTCATGATCAATAACCGCATATTTTTGTAAGGCCTGTCTCACTTCCAGTGCTAAAGCTTCCATTTCAGCAGCAATCTTTTCATCAGCTTTAATTACACGGAAAAGTTCGGCCGCCTGCCGTAAGCTTACTACCGCGAAAAAGTTGGAAGGTATAAGGAACGAGAAAATAGTCGCATCCTCACTGGGTCTGAAGGCAGAACAGATCAGCCCCACAGGCTTCACCGGATAGCCGAAACCCTGCATCGGGATATTATCAGTAGCCCAGGCGGTAGTCCGCTGAAAATGATAAGGCCCGTCATTTTCTTTTCGCTGCTGCTCTTTAAAAGTACGGAGTATGGTTTTCATTGCCTCCTGCCATTTAGCATCAAAGTAACTGGTATCTTTAGTTTGCTGCCAGTACCTGTAAGCGAGACGTATGGGGTAACAAAGTGAGTCCAGTTCCCATTTCCGCTCATGTACACCAGGTAACATTGGTGTCAGGTCATCTTTCCATTCACTTACCTTCAGCGGATCGTTAAAAAAGGAACTGGCATAAGGGTCTTTAAGTATATAAGTTACCTGCCTGTTGATCACTCCGCCAACCAAATCTTTTAAGGCTTTATCACGGCGCATGAAAGGCAAGTAAGACCAAACTTGGGATGTACTGTCCCTCAGCCACATGGCTTCCATATCTCCGGCATTCAGAAAAGTATCCGGCTTACCTTCTACTTCGGTATAGGTTGCACATACATCAAGCGTATTAGGGAAACAATTATTAAAAAGCCATGCAAATTCTTTGTTTTTTACTTTACTTGTAAACTCTGCTATTGCATTTTCTACACCCTTACTGGTAAAACGACGCAGTGCAGCCGCCCTTCTCACTACAGGAAATTCCGGTTCAGCAGCAAATGCCAGTGTTTTTCCAGAAACTAAAGTGGCAGCCAATATTCCCGCCTTTTGTACAAATGATCTTCTTTCCATCAACTAATCTTGCTGTTTTACCTTGCTAAAAGCATTAATTACGCCTTCAATATTATATATTATTCTACTCTAAATTTAACCTGATGGTTTTACTCTACGCCCCTAACCTGCATCGGCAGCACATATATTGCTTTCGAAGCAGTGATAAACAGTTGCGAACGGTTTTTCCCCCCGAAGCATACATTAGCTGTCCACGGTTCGTTAACTAATACATGACCAATCAATTTACCTTCCGGATTATAAATAAAAACACCGTTTCCGGTCAGGTACAGGTTGCCCTTTTCATCAATCGTAATGCCATCGGATCCTTTGTCAATAATTATTTTCTGATCAGACAAACTTCCATCTATACCAACCTGATAACGATAGGTTTTGTTTCGCTGAATGTCGGCAACATAGAGGTATTTACCATCGGCCGATCCCACAATGCCATTTGGCTTCGTCACATCATCTGCTGCGACTTTTACGGCCGACTGTTTGCCAGGGGCCAGATAATATACTTTCATGGCTTCGATTTCTGGCTTCTGCCTGGTCCAGTAATCCCGCTGATAGTACGGATCTGTAAAGTAAATCCCGCCTTTGGCATCAATCCATAAATCATTTGGTCCGTTTAATTTTTTTCCTTCAAAATCGTTCAGCAAAACTTTTGTTTTTTTTCCGGTTGCGATCGACCAGAGCTGGTTATTTTCATCTGCGCAGGCAATTAATTTACCATCACGTGCAAAATAAAGACCATTAGCCCTGCCAGCGTTATCCATAAAGAGGGAGAGTTTACCATCGGTATCATATTTCCAGATCTGGTTGTTAGGCTGGTCCGTAAAATACACATCTCCTTTTTTATTTACCGCAGGCCCTTCCGTAAAAGAAAACTGTTTGGAAACCAGCCTCAGGCTATCCTGATTAAATAACTGCGCATGACTATCCAATCCTGCAAGGCAGAAAATAAGGATGATTATAAAATTGAGGCACCGTCTGCCATAATGATGTATGTCTCTCATATCACGGTAAAACTAAAGATATTTAAGATTATATTAGCCACATGAACAGCTTTTACGCAAATTATAAAGGGATTATCTGGCTGATCGCCGGTATCATTGCAGGCAGTACCGCCGGATTCATCTTCGGCGAGCGGGTTAATATCCTGAAACCTATAGGTGATATATTTCTTAATTTGCTATTCACAGCCGTGATCCCACTGGTATTCTTTTCTATTGCTTCTGCAATCGGCAGCCTTAAAGAAACCAATAAGCTGAGTAAAATGATGACCGTGATGGTGCTCGTATTTTTAGCGACAGTAATTATCTCGGCATTACTGACCATACTTGCTGTCAGGCTTTTCCCGTTACATGAACATTTAGGAACTACCCCGTTAACGGAAAATATTGTAAAAAAACCTTTTGGCGATCAGATCACCTCGTTACTGACCACAGGCGAGTTTTACGAGCTCTTATCACGGAAAAGTATGCTGGCAATGATCATCTTTTCCGTACTGATTGGCTTTGCAACTCTGCGTGCGGGAGAGGCAGGCGCCTCATTCGCTAAATTCCTGGTTTCCGGCAATGAAATTTTTAAAAATGTATTTGTCATTATCATGAAGCTGGCACCCATCGGATTAGGCGCCTACTTTGCTTATCAGGTCGGTGTTTTCGGTCCACAGTTATTTGGCACCTATGCCCGCTCTCTCGGCTTATATTATGGAACAGGTGCTTTTTACTTTATTGTCCTTTTTACGGTTTATGCTTTTGTAGCCGGCGGTATCAAAGGAATTAAATTGTATTGGAAAAACAATATTGTCCCATCGGCCACCGCAGTAGGAACTTGCAGCAGTATCGCTAACATCCCCGCAAACCTGGACGCCGCAGAAAAAATGGGCGTTCCCCAATACATCGCCAACGTTACCATTCCATTGGGTGCTACCTTGCATAAAGACGGTTCAAGCATTTCTTCTATCATCAAGATGGCTGTTGTATTCGCACTCTTTGGCAAAAGCTTTGACAGCGCAGAAACTATTATTATTGCATTGGGGATGACCATCTTAGTCAGCATTGTGGAAGGCGGAATTCCTAACGGAGGATACGTTGGTGAACTCCTGTTCATCTCTGCATACGGCTTCCCGCCAGAGGCTCTCCCCCCGGCAATGATTATTGGTACATTAGTAGATCCAATGGCAACCCTGCTGAACTCCACAGGCGATACTGTAGCCGCTATGCTGGTTACCCGTTTTACGGAAGGAAAAAAATGGCTGGCTACAAAGGCATAAACCCGCTATCCAGATCGGCATCATGAAGACCGATTAAGGAATAGTGGCGTGGCAGGTACCAGGTAACCGTCTGCATCATGTTTTTGTAATGCTCTTCAGTTTCAAAATGTGAAGGCGTAATATTAAATGCAAGGTCCTGGCACATATCTGTTCCGTTCTTACGAACCATCATCAGGACTTTCGGATCTTCAACACCATTTAACTCGAAAAAGTCTTTCAGCAATTTTCTGGTCTGCAAAGGAAGGATGTTTTCTGCTGGCTGTCCTATAATGATCTCTTCATCTTCAGACCCTACAATTTCTTCATCGCTGCTACTGCTAAACAGGCTGTCATGAGTAAAATAACTACCGTTCAGGTGATAGTTTAGAATATCCCCGTAAGATAACACCCAATCTGGATCTTCAGCACCGGGATTGATCAGCACACCATATCCTCTTTCCAATAAAAATTCTGTGGTCATTCTTTCGATCACAAAAGACTGGAACTCTTCCCCTACTGATGGAACAAATAACTGGAAGTATGGAAACCCATCAGGTCCGGCTACAATTTGCGGGCTGCCACAACGGAAACTCGCCAAAGGAAGATCTGCAAGGAACCTATCCGCCCATTGTTCGTCTCTCTTTGCTTTAGGAACAGCAAGAAGATCAGCTACAGATTGTGTTTTCTCCAGACTTACCCGTTGCTCATCAGTCAGTTGTTGCTGAACTGGCGCAGGTGATGTATGTTGAGCTGATTGCCTGGCAGAAGTTTCTTTCCCGTTTTCTGTCTTTTTGAAAATATCTAATAGTCCCATGTAGTTAATTGCTGATCCGGGAGTTTATCCCCCGGCTCCATCCAAATTTAGTAAATTCTGCGAATTCAGTACTACAAAGAGTGAAAATGTGTCAATTGACAAGTAACAATTATGCAAATAAATCGCTGTTTTAACACCACTGCACCATGGGCCATCATTGACATAGCGTTGATAGGGGGTTGGTTCCTTCCCGAATGATGCCTATTGCGTCTTAAGCTTAAGCTTTACAAAAACGAACTGTTGTTAGTATTAAATTTACGAAGATAATTCGTCGTGGAAATATAGGTTTAAAATCTCCATACGCGGTGCAGAAAATTCATTGCTGATCAGCAATAACCTGAAGAATTGTGGCTAATCATTTTTGACCAATCAAATATCGTCTTTTAAATTCAATTTTTTCATTAAAGCTTCTTTATAAGTTTGCCCGATCGGAACATCGCTACCCCCTATTTTCACAAAATTCCCTTCCATGAAACTGATCCGCTTTATAGAAATGATATATGAACGGTGGATACGCTGAAAAAGATCTTCGGGCAGTAGTAACAGCAGTTTGTTTAAGGTGGCATAACAAACAAGTACTTCTGCAGTGGTAAACACCTTTACATAATCACCCAAACTCTCTATGTATAATATATCGTTCAGTTCCACCTGTACTACCCTCCTGTTGACTTTTAAAAAGATGGAAGTTGGAGGTGTTTTTTTGCTTGCCGGAACAGGCGATATCTCTGCCGGTCTGCCTGAAATCCTGCCGACCGCCTTTAAAAACCGTACATAAGTAATCGGCTTAAGCAGATAATCTAATGCCTCCAGTTCGAAGGCTTCAACTGCATGTGTATTATACGCTGTTGTAAAAATAACATTCGGGGGCGATCTCAAAGATCTCAGGAAATTCAAACCCGTAATCCCGGGCATCTGTATATCCAAAAACATCACATCTACTGTTTCTTCATGTAATATCTGGAAAGCATCAACTGCACTTTTACAGCTGGCAACCACAGTTATGAAGCCTGCCATTTTACAATGGGTTTCCAATAGCTCTCTCGCCATTGGCTCATCGTCTATAATTAAAGCCCGAATCAATGCTGAACTCATAATTTTATACTAATGGTAACAATATAATTTCCTTCTTCTTGTGTGATCTGCAACTGATGACGGCCGCTATAGAGCAGCTCCAGCCGTTTTTTCACATTAGCTAAACCAATTCCGCTTTCCCCCTGCTGTTCCTCCTGTTTATCTATTATTTTATTGCTCGTTTGAAATACCAGTTCATCCCTGTCTGCCAGCATCACAATCTTTACCGGGTTTTCAAGAATATCTTTTTGCAGCGCATGTTTAAAGCAGTTTTCTATCAGAGGTAGAAACAGCAGCGGCGCAATTTCTATTCCTTCCGGATCACCCTGTATTCTAAAATCGACCAGATCAGGATCAGTATGCCTGATCCTTTCCAGCTCGAAATAGTTTTCCATAAACTCAATCTCCTTGATCAGCGAAACCTTTTCCCTGTTCTCATAAATGACATAACGCATAATTGAAGAGAGAATGGCAATCATCTGAGGTGCTTTAGCAGAACCCTGGATACTTAAGTTATATAAGTTGTTAAGTGTGTTAAAAAAGAAATGTGGCTGCACCTGTGAGCGTAAATTTTCCAGTTGTAACTGCACCTGTGCATACTGAAGTGACAACAGCTGATTTTCTTTCAAAAAAAACATCCGGGTCATACTTAAGGAGGTTGCAGTAAGCAAGATCAGGATCGTGTAACCTAAATTCTGATGTAAGTGATCAAATTTCTGCGGGTGCCCTGTGGCAAAGTTACTACGGTAAAGGGCAGGAAGAAATGTAAAATAATTAATAATTACCAATGCGCTCAAACGGCTGTAAAATTCATAAATAACCAGATAGACCGGAAATAAAACAATGGAAAGCAGCCATTTTCCTTTAAACAGTATGTGCTCCAGATAGCCTCTGTAAAACAGGACGATCACAGGAATGCTGACCAGGGACACAACAACATAACTTAGCCTGAGTGAATTTTTATCCCATAACTGCAAACCTGCACAATATGGCACAACCGCACACAAAATAAAAATCAGCAGCACCTCGGTCCATCTTACCTTCTGTTTATAGCTCAGCGACGATAATTTTAATCCCATTACCCAAAACAACAGATTTTTTATCACATCCGGAGTTGTTTTTCGATGAAATGCTACTTTTGCTAGCCAAACGCTAAAATATAGGTTCGGCGTCTGGATATTACTGTTCATCGAATAGATTGTGTTAAGAAAGCAGGACTGTAGAGTTTAGCGGTATGAAATCAATCAAGGAATTTTATATTGTTGTGCTGGCAATGGCAATAAGCAATATTTGTTTAGCGCAGAAACCAGTTAAAGAGAAAAGTGATACTGCCAAAGTTTTACCGGCGAAAAAAGACACGGTAAACGTATTAAAAGAAGTAGGGATCATTTCCAGGAAACAGATGATACAGCGAAAAGGTGATCGTTTGATCTTTAATGTAGAAGGAAATGCAGCCGCGGCCGGCAGCCCGCTGTTAGATGTAATGCGCCTGGTTCCGGGCATATCTGTTACGAACGATAAATTAAATATCCGAGGTAAAGAGGGATTGATTATCATGATCGATAACCGGCGGACTTATATGACGGGTGATGAATTGTTAAGCTATTTAAAAAACACGCCAGCAGAAACAATCTCTCAGCTGGAGGTCATCACAAACCCGTCTGCCCGGTATGATGCTGAAGGGAATGCGGGGATCATCAACATTAAAACTAAAAAAGGCGGTGCTGTTGGCACCACCGGAACAATCAGCCAGACCCTGGGATATGGCCGCTTTTTAAAATCGACCACCGGGGGGCAAGCCACCTACACTGGTAACAAACTCAGCATCTTCGGAAATGCTTACTACAATAAAAACAAAACCTTCGAAAATTATTACACGGTAAACAGCGGCGCTGGTTTTGACAAAACTATAAATAACAATTATGGAGAGAGCTACAATAAAGGAAGCTATTCTTATCAGGCAGGATTTGATTACCGCCTAAATCAGCGTAGTATCATCGGGGGTGTGATCGACGGAAGCCTAATCCCTAATTATGTGGGAGACGGATTAAGTACTTTAGAAAAAACAGGAACAGATCCGGAATATATCCTGACACACAGCTATTCCAAAACTGATAATAATAGCAATGCCAATAACCTCCATTATTCGTGGAATGATGACAAAAGTGTCAATTTATTTAGCGCAGATGCCAACTATGTACAATACAATTTTAAACTTAATTCCACACAGGTCAGCGATTACTATACAGACCCTACTTATGCAAACTTTGACGATAATGAACAATTGCGTAACCGCAGCATCCGAAGTGTGGATGTATTTGCAGCAAAAGCAGACTACACACATAAATGGACGGATAAACACACGCTCGAAAGCGGGATAAAATGGAGTCGTGTACAAACCAATTCTGACCTGGTTTACGAGCAACTACGGGAAAACGAATGGATAAATGATCCGGGAAGAACCAACCAGTATAAATTTAAAGAGCAGATTTATGCAGGGTACCTCAACTATAATGGGCAATTCGGCACATTCAATATCCAGACTGGTTTAAGGGCCGAACAAACAGTAAATACGGGCTTCTCCGCAACCTTAAACAGTGAAACCAGGCGTAATTACCTGAAACTATTTCCCTCGCTTTTTGTCAGCCACACTTTCCTTAAAGACCATTCCTGGAGCGTTTCTTACAGTTACCGTGTCGACCGCCCCACTTACAGTTTCCTCAACCCGTTTACCTTCATCAATAATCCCTACAGCTATTTCAGGGGCAATCCAAATCTAAAGCCGCAATACACCCATAACATTGAAGGCAATTATGATTATAAAAAGAAGTTCTTTCTTAGCATGGGTTACAGCCATACGACGGACAGGATAACCGAAATTTCTGAACGTGCAGGTCAAACCGATATCGTTGGAGGAACCCGGGTTAATTTGAATTCCATGGACAGCTACAACATAACTATTAATGCACCTTTCCAACCTGTAAAGGGATGGGATATTAATATTTATGCAGGCGGATTCAGAAATAGCATTAAAGACGGAGAAGGATTTGTGAATGGCAAAAACACATTTACCACTACATTAACAACGTCAATAACAATGCCCCTCGGTCTAACAGCCGACATCAATGGGGATTACCAAACTGCAATGAGCTATGGGACTATTCTCATGAAAGCAAATTATGGGGTAAGTGGCGGTTTAAAGAAATCGTTTCTTTCCAATAACCTGAACCTGCGTATCAATGTATCTGATATACTCAACCAGCGAAAAATGATTTTTAATTCTTTATACACCGGGATCGGACAATATGGTTTGAATACTTACGAAAGCCGTGTGGTACGCGTCACTGCCAGTTATAAGTTTGGTAAGTTTAAAGCGCCTAAACTCAATAAAACAGGTGCCGAAGAGGAACAGCGCAGAGCAAGATTCTAGAAGATAAAGGTATCACAATTTAAACTTTGGAGCGGGCTTAACGTCCGCTTCAATTGAATGAATATTACGAAGCTCCTGCTTTTTGATAAAGCAGGAGCTTAAATATTATTTCGCCTTTCTATCTTTCAATTGTTCGATTTCTCTTTTCAACAGCTCAATTTCTTGTTGCTGTTCTTTAATTGCTGCTACAAGAACAGGGATCAATTTAGCGGTAGCCACTTCATCATATTTCGCGACTGCATCATTGTTTTTACCGGCAGCATAAAGTTTTGAAGTTTCAGTAACGAGTTCAGGGTATTGTGATTTCAGAGCTCCCGTTAAAAAACCATATTGATTGCCAGCCGGAAGCTTTAGCGATGGGTACTTTTTCAAATCATATTCAAAAGTAACCGGCTTCAGACTATTCAATTTCGCAGTAGCACTGGTAATATCCGCTACTTTAACTTTAAGTTCCTGCTCATTGATTTTCTGAGCATTTGAATTTAAGGCTGCCGCCACTAAGAAAATTCCGGCTAAGGCCCCTTTTAACTGTATTGACGTTTTCATGTTATGTGTGAATTTTTTGCAAATCTAGTTAAAATATCAATGTCAAATATATCCCGGCAGGATTGGATAGTTGAAAATGAAGACCTTCAACACCTATAATTTTTCTAACTTTATGGTCATGAACGAATTTTATCTTTCTGCACTTTACATCTATCCTATCAAGTCTTTAGGCGGCATAAGTCTTAATCAGGCTGAAATTGAGGAAAAAGGATTGAAATATGACCGGAGATGGATGCTGATCGATCAGGAAGGTACATTTGTAAGCCAAAGGAAACACCACTCGCTTGCATTATTACAGGTTAATATTGACGATGAAATAGTTAATATAGTACACAAAAATGATACACAAATCCAGGCTTCTTTTACTATTGGAGAACAAACCGGAACACCTATAAATGTAACCATTTGGGATGACCAGTCTCGCGGCACAGAAGTTAGTACAAAAGTCAGCCGATGGTTCTCCGATTTTCTGGGCATGGAAGTAAAACTGGTAGAGATGCCGGAAGAGGAAAAACGACAGGTAGATCCAAAGTATGCCAAAAATGAAGAAACTGTAAGTTTCGCTGACGGATACCCTTGTCTGCTCATCGGGCAATCGGCACTGGACGGACTAAATGAAAAACTGGAACAGGCAATAGCAATGGACCGCTTCCGTCCCAATTTAGTTTTTACAGGGGGCGCAGCGCATATCGAAGATACTTTTTTTAGTTTTGACATTGGCAATGTCCAGTTTACCGCAGTTAAACCCTGTGCAAGATGCGTACTGATTACGGTCGACCAGCAAACAGGGGTTAAAGGAGCAGAACCGCTAAAAACACTTGCGGGCTACAGAACGAGAAATAAAAAAATAATGTTTGGACAGAATCTGCTGCACAGCGCTCCGGGAACTCTTCGGGTGGGCGACCAGTTAGTTATTAAAGACTGGAAACCTGCAGTTTAACAACCTCTCCCATACCTACTTTAATATCGAAAGAATCTTTTAACAGCACAGCATTATAGTGCGCCAATAAAATCCTGATCACGCCGCCATGAGTAACTATTGCTACCTTATCTAAAGGTTTTGACAGAAGTTTTTCAAAAAACTGCATGACCCTGACTTGCATCTGCAACATGTTTTCTCCATTAGGCGTAGTACAATTCACGAAATCATCCATCCAGGCATCACAGACCGGACCAGCGACCTTATCCCAGGTATAGCCCTCCCAATCACCAAAATTAAATTCATATAAAGCTTCATCAGTCTTGTATAATGGAGATATCAGGGATGCAAGCGATGTACATCTGGAAGACGGACTGGAATAAACGGCATCTAACACTAACGGGAGCTGTTTGAGCACAGCTTTACCCTCCTCCTTAAAACTGTCTGCCAATGGAACATCCAACCGCCCGTAGATCAGCCCGCTGGTAACCACCGGCGCAGTATGTCTGATCAGGTAAACTTCCATATGACTATAAACGAAAGATAAACAGTTAATTCCGTTAACTGCTGAACTGCCCCAAGACAATCACCAGTATAACCACCAATCCATTTCTTAAAATATCCTCCCAGGTAAAGACTAAAAAGTAAAACAGGCACTACAACCAACCCGATCAATGGTCTGGAAGTGTAAAGCGCGAGTCCCCCCAAAGGTAAAAAGGTAAAAAAAGCAGCAATCAGCAAATTGACAGACTTCCCTGTTTCTACAGCTCCACCAGCCTTGCTTTCTTCTATCCTTGCATAACTATGATTAAAGACCACTGTGATCGCAGCGAACCTGCTGAGAGAATGGGCAACAATACACACACCAAAAACACAAGTCAGGTTATCAGCAACTGCATCAAAAGTAAAAAGCTCCTGCAAAGCCGCAAATTTAAGTGCTAATAAAAGCGCTAAACCAGTTACCCCATAAGTTCCCAGGCGGCTGTCTTTCATAATCAGCAGAATCTTTTCTTTAGTCCAGCCCCCGCCAAACCCATCGCAAACATCGGCGAAACCATCCTCATGAAAAGCACCAGTCAGCAACAGTGTCGAAACCATCGACAATAATAACGCTACGGCATGACCAAACAGATACGATGAGATAACGAACACGCCACCTGCCAGCAAACCGGCAATCCAACCAATAACAGGAAGATACCTGATCGCATCCGGCAAATGATGTGCATTATTTTGATGCACATAACCTGGCGCGGGCAACCTTGAATAAAAGGACAAGGCAGTAAAAAATAAACGCAGCTGCCTTTTCATTAACCTTTGGTACTTACAGCCGCACTCTCAAAACTTGCCATTTCATTTAAAAATGCCACTGCGCTTTTGAGCAGCGGATAAGCCAATGCACATCCGGTACCTTCTCCCAGGCGTAAACCAAGCTGTAATACAGGTTTGGCCCCCAGAAAGTCCAGCAGTGTACGATGCCCTTTTTCATCAGACTGATGGCAAAAAACTGCATTAGGCACTATAGCTGGATTTAATTGAACAGCACACAAATAAGCGGCCGTAGCAATAAAACCATCAACCATAAATAACATATTCAGTTTCGCAGCTGCCAGCATTGCCCCTGTAATCTGTAAGAGTTCGAAACCTCCAAAGTACGCCATCAGCGAGCGGACATCACCGCTGCCTGTATAATTAGCTATAGCTCTCTCCAATACCTCCTGCTTCTTCAATAACTGTCCGTCATCCAATCCGGTTCCCCGGCCTATACAGTCCGCCAGCGGAATACGACAGATCAAACTCATCAAAACAGCGGCACTGGAAGTATTTCCAATTCCCATCTCTCCAAACCCAATTACATTAGAACCTTTTGCAAAAATCTTTTCTACTACTTCAGCCCCCTTTAACAGACATAGATCAGCCTGTTCAGCATCCATAGCTGGCCCATTTAAAAACGAAGCCGTTCCCCGGGCTACCTTTCCGCTCCCTAATGATAAACCCGGTTCAAAATCAGCATTCACACCCGCATCCACCACTTGTAAATGGATATCGTGCTGTCTGCAGAAAACATTGATCGCCGCACCTCCTCTTAAAAAATTCAGTACCATCTGATAAGTAACTTCCTGGGGATATGCACTGACCCCTTCCCGGGCAATACCATGATCGCCTGCAAACACAACTAAATGCGGCAGCTTTAATTCGGGACTGGTGGTTTGAAAAACTTCAGCAATTTGCATTGCCAGCGCTTCGAGCATCCCCAGAGATCCAAGAGGTTTAGTTTTGTTATCAATCAATTTTTTTAATTCTTCCTTCATTGTAAACATAATCTATATTATCCCAATCTTTAAAGCATTGATGTATTATCCTTATCTATCTTAAGCAGATCTTATTTTTTTAAAAACATAGGCAAACCAGACACCATAAAAACTGCTTCTGCCGACTTACCCGCAACATATTGATTGGCCCAGCCCTGCAGATCAGCAAATTTTCTTCCCACCTCAGTATCGGCATGCATTCCCATGCCCAACTCATTTGAGATCACAATAAAAGTCCCGGACAGCAAAGCCAGCCTATCAATCTCCTTTTTAAAATCGGCCAGCGCTAATTCAATATCATTTTCCCGGTCCATAAAAAAGTTTGTCAGCCACAACGTAACACAATCCACCACAGCAACTCTCCCATGCAGCGGTAACAAATGCAGATCCCGGTAAGCCTCAAAAGTAGTCCATTCAGGACCACGTTCATCCTGGTGCCGCTGCACCCTTGCCTGAAAATCGTCGTCCCATATCTTGGCTGTAGCCACATATATCGGTTCCGTACTGATCTCGAGTGCCCTTCGCATCGCATAAGCACTCTTCCCGCTCCTTACTCCTCCGGTTACAAAAACCAGCATCGCCTAAGAATTAGTGATTTCATTGCCCGGCAAAACATCAGCAGCACCGGTAACCGGCTCAGCACTTTTAAACCGCTTATACAAAAACAACTGCCATTTTTCTTCCGCAACACCCGCCTTATCCATTTCTGCACGCGCCAAAGTAAAGAACAGATCAGACAAGCGGTTAATATATGACGGCACTGTTTCATCCACCACATCTGTCCTGATCAAACTTACCAGCCTGCGCTCCCCTCTTCGCATTTGCGTTCTGATCATGTGGCACATCGCAGAAACCTCATTACCGCCTGGCAAAATAAAATAATCTGAAGGATGCGTCATCGCCCCCTCCAGCTCATCAATCCAGGCTTCGCAAAACTCCGGGCCATCTACCGGCATAGGGTTTGTATTGACCTTCTTTGTATCGGATGGTCTAGCTAAATGCGACATCATATCCATCATATCTTTCTGGATCTTATGTAAATTGCCCTGCCATGCATGTGTATCACCCAATTTCACCCTCAGTAAACCAATAGTCGAGTTCACCTCGTCCAGCGTCCCTATGCACTCCACCCGTACATCATCCTTCGGCACCCTTTTACCACCAAAAAGCCCTGTTGTACCCTTATCCCCTTTTTTCGTATATATCTTCATAAAAATTTGATCTAAATATCAATCATCGAATTTAAAACAATAACCCGGATTCCCTAAACCCTGCCTAACATCTCCGCTTAACGTCTGCATCCTCCCTGTCCACCATAAACGGTTCTTCGCCCAGCTATTTCAGCCGTTATGCTCCCAGTCCACCTTCCACGGTTCTTCGCTCAGCTATTTCACCTGTTATGCTTCCAGTCTACCTTCCACGGTCCTTCGCTCAGCTATTTCACCTGTTATGCTCCCAGTCCACCTTCCACGGTCCCTCGCTCAGCTATTTCACCCGTTATGCTTCCAGTCTACCTTCCACGGTCCTTCGCTCAGCTATTTAGCTGCTATCCCCCTGGCCTTTCCAGTTCCACCTCAGCACTATGCTAGAGTAGATCCCCTAAATAAAAAAGGCTTGCTAGTGTGCAGGCCTAGCGTCAATGCCCCCTTCAGGGCATTTATGCAGCCGGAATCACAGCAAGCCTTTTTTATTTAGAACCTAATGGTATATCTTACAGCGTAGTTCCTGCCAGCTAAATTGTAACCGCGCTTCTCATAATAATTCTCGTCCGTAATGTTGTTAACAAGCAAACTCAGGGTATGCTTTTTCAGCAAGGTATAACTTGCCCCAAAATCAGCAACCATAAATTCCGGATAAACAATCTCCGGCGACTTTGCATCATTAAAATCCGTATCCGTACGCTTCCCCGTATACCGCATATTCAAACGTAAATCCAGGCCCTTCAAATCATTAAACTCCAAACCGAAAGTCGACGTAAAATCAGGCACATTTGCGATGCTCTTCAATGTCTCCGAACCATCAGTAGCAATGGTAGCCTCTCTTGCCTTTAAAGACCTTGTCAGGTTAGCAAAAAACTTCAAAGAGTAATTTTTAGCAGCCATGATACCAAAATCTATCGCCGTTTCGGCCTCAAAACCATTGATATTAGCCTTGTTCGCATTCACATAAGTGGTGATGCTATTGATAAACAATCCTTCAGGGGTAGTCTCGGTTGCAGCAGGAACCGTTTTAAGCGTAGTGATCCTGTCCTTTACCGATGTATTGTAATACGTGAAGTCGGCAGTAATCCCCAGCTCGGCCATTGCAAACCTCAAACCCGCATCCCAGGAAATACTGTTTTCATTTTTCAAATCAGGGTTCCCCCTGGTAATTGTCGCTTTGCCACCTGCAAGAATCTCAGAATAACCAGCAACGTTATAGGCATCGGGGGTCACAAAAGCGCGTCCGGTAGAGGCATGAACGGTAAACATTTTGTTCACCGCATATTGCGCGGCTAAACTCGGACTAAAAAACGGGCTTGTTTCTTTACCGCCGGCATATGTTGTCAATAGCGGAGTTTCTTTCACATCGTAAGTAATCATATCAAGGCGTACACCAGGATTAACCACTAACTTGTTATCCAGAAAATTAAACTGTCCCTGAACGTAAGCCGCAGCGGTAGACAAACTATAATTCGGAGAAAAAGGAGCTTTTTCTACACCTGTTGTCAAAAACGAATGCGTGGTAATCGCGGCATCGCTGTAATCCAAACCGAAAATCAACGAATGGTTTCCCAATTGATAAGCATCTTTGGCCTGTAGTCCCTTCCAGCTTGTCTTGCTCTGGTAAGAAACGTAGGGTACGATTTTTACTCCGGCAGCAGAAACCAGCGTATTATTCCGACCAGACTCCTGGGCATTATAGCCCCTGAAAGTCAGCTTATGATTCAGAAAGTTACCTGTGATAGTAGCTTCCTCATTATGGCGTTCGATATCCTTCGTACTTGGCTGTGCGTTACCGAAAAAAATGTCACTGGGTGACTCTACGTTTTTAGCCACGAAACGTTCACCGCGTATATCGATCCTCCAGATATCACTAAGCTGGTAGCCCAACCTCAAACTTCCTGTATTGTAGTTCAGTTTTGTGTAATCGCGGCGAAGTCCGTCCGATCGGTTATCCTCTACATCTACCGCTCCATCCGTATAATTTTTTGTGGCCTTATCGCCATTCAGCAAATTCCTGAATAAGTTGTTCTTGCCCAGTTTCATATTTTTGTTCCTGTCAAAACTTAGAAAAGAAAGATCAAAATCAAGGCGTTTGGTAATATTTCCACCTGCGGAGGCACCAAGCTTTGCCGTTTCATACGAACCGTATTCTGCAAATACATTCCCCTGAACTTCACCAGAAGATTTTTTAGTAATAACATTGATTACTCCGCCCATTGCAGAAGAACCGTATAATGCCGAGGCAGGCCCCTTTAGAACCTCAATACGCTCAATATCCGCAGGGTTTATGGTCGCGATGTTTACCGTACCAGCAGGCCGGCCATCAACAAGTAATAGTGACCGCTGGTTTAAACCACTGAACTGCGGACGAAAACCCCTTATGCCAACACCGGCAGATAAACCGGGGTATTGAATAATGCCGACCGCGGCATTTTTTTTCAGGAGATCTGTTACTTCCTGCGCAGGTGTCAGATCGATTGCAGCTTTAGTAATAACGGTCATGCTTTGCGGCACGTTTTTTCTTTTGGTCTCTTTCCGCAAAGTCGTAACCACCACCTCATCGAGGTCATTGCGCTTTAAAGAATCCGTTTTTTTTTGCTGCGCCACTGCAGAACTACTGATCAGAACAGAACCGATCAGCAATTTTTTAAAAGATAAAAAATGTAGAGATTTACTCATCCGTAGAAATTATATAATTGTTTTATTGGTGTATCCTGTTGAAGTTTTTAATGAAGTGAATCCAGAAAATCACTTAGAGAAGTATAGGTTATGCTCAAATTGCTATTTCGGGATATCCATTGTGCAGTAGTGCCATCACCAGCAATCCTCACCTTGCGGATATCCCCATGTTCCATATTAGCTGGCGTGGAGAGCAGGTATCCTTTGCGGCTGAGCGCCCTCCTGGTCCAGAATGCAGCAGTGCCTTCACCCTCCACGATGATTGGCACACGACCGCCATTGTGCATGGCAAAATTACCTGATGCAGGATCAAAAGCGATCCCGTCTTTATCAAAGGCACGCTGAAAAGAACCGTCGAGCACCAGTTCTTCCGGTAAACCCGAAACCAGTTCCCCTCCGCTGCTCATCAGCCAGATCTGGTCGGCCACCTGCAAGGCCAGGTCAAGTTCATGCGTAGAGAGCACGATCGCTTTATTGGTTTCTTGTGCAAGCTGGTGCAGCAAACGCATCAGCTGGATTCTGCTTGGTAAATCGAGGTGCGCTGTAGGCTCATCCAGGACTATTACAGGCGTATCCTGTGCAATTGCCCTTGCAAGCATCACCTTCTGGCATTCACCGTCGCTAAGGCTATCCATTTTACGTTCTCTGAAAGAAGAAGTATAGGTAGCCTCCAAGGCCTTTTCTATAACCGTTTTGTCTGTCTCATTCAATATGCCCAGCCATCCCGAATGAGGATATCTCCCCAAAGAAACGAGGGAATAGACATCAAGATTCCCGGCACGCACATTATCGGTCAGCACCAGGCTTAGTTTTTTCGCCACCTGCGGCGGTTTAAGCGCCGCAAGGTTTTGCCCTTCAATTTCGATCCAACCAGACAAAGGCTCCTGCAAACCTGAAACGGTTCTGAGCAAAGTAGATTTGCCGCAGCCATTTGGGCCGAGTAAACAAATCAGCTGACCAGCATATAGTTCCAGATTTAATGGGCCGGCTACAGATTTACGCTGTTTTTTACCTGCATTATAACCGATAATCAGCTCCGATGTGCGCAGCAAAGATTTTCTCCCCTCCATTAGAACCCCCTTAATTTTTTAGGACCGGCTATGATCCAGATCACCACAGGAGAACCAACAAGAGCGGTAATCACATTAATCGGCAGCACAGTCTGGCTGCCCGGTAGCTGTGCTACGATATCACAGATCAGCATCAATGCCGTACCAATCAGGCAACAGGCCGGGATCAGTATACGGTGACTGGAAGTATTAAACAGGGCTCTCGCCAGATGGGGCACTGCAATACCGATAAAGCCAATAGGACCGCAAAAAGCAGTGATCCCGCCAGCAAGTAAACTCGTACTGCCCACAATCAGGATCCTGGCCCGCTGCACCGTTAAACCCATGCTCCTGGCATAGTTATCGCCAAGGAGCAAAGCATCCAGTAATTTTGAAGAAAAATAGGAAATGAGAAGACCGGTTGCCACTACAATAGCAAGTATCATTAATTGTTCGCCCGTTACCCCGCCCAAAGACCCAAACGTCCACATCAGGTAGTCTTTTATCAATTCCGGAGAACTGAAGTATTGCCAGATGCTGATGATCGACAGCGTAATATTCCCAATCATCACCCCAATAATCAATACGATCACGTTATCTTTCAGTGAAGAAGAAATCGTAACGATGATAACCATAATCAATGCTGCACCCAATGATGAGGCTACGATGATAAGCCAGCTGCCAGAAATCCCCAATTCCTTAATCGTGTATAAACTTGTAATGGTTCCGGCAGAGAGCATCACTAGTGCAACACCTAAACTTGCCCCTGCGGTAATGCCAAGGACCGATGGTCCGGCCAATGGGTTCCTGAACAAAGTCTGCATCTGTAAACCGCTGACTGAAAGACCACAGCCAACCAGAACCGCAGTCATTGCTTTAGGTAACCTGATCTTTTCAATAATATAAATCCAGCCCTCATTTCCCGCATCTGAAGCAAATAAAATCCTGACCACCTCCTTCACCGGGATGTGTACAGAGCCCAGCGCCACATCCAGCAGGAAAGCAATGAAAATGATAGCCAGTAACCCTGATATTTTTAGTTTGTTCAATTTCTTAGAATTAGATCGACCTTAATTTAGTTGTTGGTAATATACCAATTCGCGGCCTGGTAACAACTCCGGATGAAGGATCCTGATCAGATCGCCAAGTACCAATTGCGGGTTTACCGCACCTGATTCCCAGAAGTCGTTAGACCCGATATCATTAGTCCTTTTATTGTTGTTATAGATTGTGCCGGTTCTGAAAGGCTTGAAATCCGCATAGCGCGCGTCTATCGCCTTAATTTCCTTTTTACTGCTCACATAACCCGGGCTCAGCCAGAAGTCGGCCCTGAGCGCCTCTGGCGCCACCGTTTCAAAATTCAAAGGCAGGCTGCCTTTACCATGAACGTTTGCCCATTTGTAAGTTGTCCCTGCATCTTTAAAAAACTGCACCATGTAACTATCCCCATCCGGCACGTACCACGTACCCTTGTATGGCATCCCGTTGATTAATGAGGGTTTATGTTTTGCCGACCTGCCAATTTCGGCCAGCCTGTTATACTCTTTTTCTAACGCATCAAACTTGTCATTGACCAGCCTTTCCTTATCCATCAGCGCCGCCATCAGCTTTACCCATTCGGCACGGCCAAGCGGCGTAGTTTCCAGCCATTCAGAATTCAGCATTACAGGGACACCGGCCCCGGTGAGCGTTTCGTATTTACTGAATTTCGCATCCGGGTTTCCCATTACCATCACAAGGCCGGGCTTCATACTGATCAGCAGTTCGTCGTTCATTGTACCATCAATGCCAACCTCCTTAACCCTGCCAGCAGCGATATTCTTTCTTACAATTGCAGAAGATACATATTGCAGGCTGCCCAGCCCGGTGATCGCATCTGCAGAGCCGGCAAAATCGGCCAGCGCCACATGCATAGACGACATGGCTATCAAGTTTTTAACAGGGATTGGTATAAGCTGGGCTTTAGCATAACCTTCAGGTGCTTTGCTGCCTTTGGGCAGCAGAACGTACTGCATTGTATCACGCTGACTACCTGTGCCTGTGTAGATACTAACCAGCTTAAAGGTGTCATAATAGTCGATACTAAAACCCTTTGCGTACCTGATTTCGGCGGCGCCGGTTTTTGCCGGATTATGTTTTTTTACAGCCGATGGCTGTTTGCAGGCGACAGCCAGCAACAGGAAAACCAGTATACAGTTTATTTTTTTCATCATAACTTCCTAGCCTTTCTTCCGAAAGCGTGAGCAATATTTTTATCAGGCAGGTCTTCTGACTTCCTCGGGCTGCAACCTTCCCTTCTTGCAGAAAGTGGTATTAAAGCAGCTTTTTTGTAATGAGGTTTACAGCAGCGGAGACTGTTCCGGATTTACGCCGGCATTCCCTATTAAAGCATTTCCGTAGAAATGTTACCTGATGCCGCAAACGTAGCTATATTATTTTAAAAATGATAAAATAAAATCTATGCGCTCTTCTACCGGGAGACCGGGCACTTCAATGAGTTCAAAACCACATCTCGTGTAAGTTTTACTGATGGCCCCGTGAATAGCCGATGCCTCTTCAAAGGTTTGCCACCGCTCCGGATCGTTCACATAAATAGCCGGCCAGGGCGGCAGAATAAAGGCCTGACTATGGTAAGGATGACTCGCAAGCGACTGGTAATACACCGGATCTACTGGGATAGCTGCAATTTCCAGGTATGCGATGATATCAGGAATACTGCGGTCAAAAAAAGTAAGCGAATGATTTGATTCATAATTCCATGCATTAATCATTTCATGTAACACTTTAATAGAAAAGCAACTTACATCTTCCCAGGGAAGACAGTCGGAACCCTTCGCCACCTCTTCGATAATTAGCCTTCTAGAAATCTCTTCCGAACACCTGTAGCCGCGACGCTGCAGGCCCTGGATCAGCGTTGATTTTCCTGAACCCGGCCCTCCCGTGATCACATATTTCAAACCCATCAGAAATGAAAAAAATAAATAACCATAGACAATACCATGAGCAGCGTTACGCCGTGGTTGATACTGCTCACTACCTTAAATTCTTCATGTCTCACTTCCCTGGTATTGCTCCCGATGTATGGCTTATCTACCAGCACGCCATGATAAACATTTGGTCCGCCAAAACGTAAATCCATAATCCCGGCCAAAGCCGACTCAGGATAACCTGCATTAGGGCTTTTATGCTGATGACCATAGCGCAATACAAAATGGCATGCGCGCCCGCTAAGCGAGATTAAAAGCATCAATATCGTAGTGATCCTTGCCGGTATAAAATTAGCTGCATCATCCAGTCTTGCGGCAAACTTACCAAACCGTTCGTAGCGCGTATTGCGGTAGCCCACCATAGAATCCAGTGTGTTGATCATTTTGTATGTCAGCATACCCGGCACACCGGCAATAAAGTAAAAAAACAAAGGCGCAATCACTCCGTCACTCAGGTTTTCTGACATCGTTTCCAACACTGCGATCCTTACCTGCTGCGGAGTCAGGGATGATGTATCCCGCCCAACAATCCAGGACAAACGTTGCCTGCCTGCTTCCAGTCCCTTATAATGCAAAGCATTAAACACTTTCCGCCCTTCATTGATCAGCCCCTGATTAGCAAGTCCGTAAAAAACAAACAAACCTGCAAAAAGAAAATACAATGGAACAGCATGTAAAAGCAGGAAATAAATACATCCGTAAAAGAATAAATAAACACCTGCACACAGTACGATAACCATTATTGCGCCTTTTACAAACCGATAATCCCCTTTATTTAAACGTTGCTCAGCAAAGCTGATCAGCGTCCCGAAAAACCTGACCGGATGCGGCAGCCGTTCCGGATCTCCGAAGATCAGATCAAGCAGGTACCCCGCAAGTAATGGAATTATAATGATGACGGATGTTTCCATTCAGACAAAGCGTTGATCAGTAATAAATTTTTAGCAGGAATTAAAGTGGCGACACGAAAATGCCGTTCGCTGAGCCCCCTGAAGTTCCCGGCATCCCGGATAAGCAGCTGGTGTTTTTCGAGCAGGTACCGTTTTAATTTCGCAGCATTAAATATAGGAGTTTCTACCAGTAAAAAGTGTGTGTGTCCAGGATAAACCTTAAATGAAAGATCTTCTAATGACTCTGCAAATGCTGCCCGATCAGTAAGGAGATTTTGCAAAGGAACCTGTACGGTATCACTGTGATCGAAGAGATAATGACCAGCTTCGAGCGCCATCACATTCACCGTCCATGGCAGCTTAAAATTCCGGATCTGACTGATCAGTTTAGGATGACCAGCGATGTAACCCAGCCTTAGTCCGGGTATCGAATAGGCTTTGGTCATCGATTTTAACACTAGTAAGTTCTCCAGATCGGCTGACAATTTCAATACTGAACCAATAGCTAATGTAAACTCTATAAATGCCTCATCTACAATAAATAAAATATCAGGATTAACTGAGACGAAATGCGATAAATCGCTAATTATGGCACCAGTAGGATTATTTGGGTTGCAAATCCATAATAATTCAGCATCAGTTTTGAACCCATCTACCAGCTCGTCCCATGGTACAAATTGCAAGTCATGACCATGCATACGGCAAGCATCTTCATACTCCGCAAAGGCCGGGATTGCAATAGCCGAACGTCTGTTTTTGAAAGCCTGCGCAATGAGGTAAATGCTCTCTGTGCTCCCATTGGTCACCAGGATATTCCCGTCGGAAAGACCATAATGTCCTGCTATTTTCAGCGTAAGGCTTTCCGCCAGTACTTCGGGATAACGCTGTACTTTATCCCATGCAGCAAAGAGGTGCTCCTTTAATCCCGGAGGTGTGCCCCCATAAAATACATTAGTACTAAAATCTGCTATTACTGGCTGGTTAAACCTGTACCCATCATCACCGTGTCCCTGGAACATATTGTTAATCGTATTTTAAATCCTGGTATACCTGTTCTAAATCCAGGCTGCTCCGCAATAAGGCGGCTAATTTATCATATTGCTGATCACGGTAATCGCGGTAATCCACACTATCCGCTTCGGCAGCCGTATATGGAGCAAGCAAGTCGTTCAGCACAGCATCATTATCTAAGATTCCATGCACATAAGAACCCCAGCAAAGAGGCGACAAATAGTAACCATCAGCCGTTCCATCCTGTAAGTATGCCGTCGGTTGTCCGCCCCCCTTTACATCGGTTTTACCCATATGGATTTCATATCCCCGGCAAACCTCGGGCCGGTCAAGGTAATTGAAGGTAACCTGCCTGGTTGTCTTTGTAGCAGTGAGGGTTGTCTGCACAGGCAGTATGCCCAGTCCGCTAATCTCGCCGGCAGCAGATTCGATCTGAAGCGGATCACTAATCACCTCACCCATCATCTGGTAACCTCCGCAGATACCTATCACCGTTTTACCATTTTTAAACGCAGCCGTTACCGCGGCCGCCAGCCCTGTATTTTTTAGCTCGGCAAGGTCTTCAATCGTATTTTTACTTCCCGGAAGGATCACGATATCCGCTTCCGCTATGCCGCTAACGGTGTGTGTATAATATAAATTTACCCTGTTATCTTTATCTAACCTGTCAAAATCTGTAAAATTGGACATCCTGCCTAAAAGTACCACAGCCACGTTTACTTTACCATTTACCGGCCGGGTCTTTTTCTGCTGCAGCGAAACCGAATCTTCCTCTTCGACATAAATATCATGAAAATAAGGCAGTACCCCGATAACGGGCACACCGCACAATTCCTCAATCATCTTTCTGCCGTCGGCAAATAAATCCGGGTCACCACGAAACTTATTGATGATGATACCCTTGATACATGCCCGTTCTGCAGGTTCGAGCAATTGCATGGTTCCATATAAACTGGCGAAGATGCCTCCGCGGTCGATATCCGTGATCAGGTATGTGGCTGCTCCTGCTGCGATAGCCATTCTCATATTTGTAATATCCCTGTGCTTCAAATTGAGCTCAGAGATACTCCCGGCGCCCTCCAGGACAATCGGATTGTAGCGGGCAGCTAATCGTCCGTAAGCCTGCTTCACCTCCTCAAACAGCGCAGAACGATCTCCTTCTTTAAAATACTCTTTTGCTGTCTGGTTTCCTGCTGGTTTTCCATTTAAGATGACCTGCGAAGTTTTATCCGTAGTCGGCTTCAGCAATACCGGGTTCATATCAGTATGGCATGAAACCCCTGCCGCTTCGGCCTGTACAGCCTGTGCACGTCCGATTTCCAATCCTTCGGGGGTAGCATAACTATTCAGCGACATATTTTGGGCTTTAAACGGTGCCGGCGCATAACCGTCCTGTTTAAAGATCCGGCAAAAGCCCGCAGTAATTACACTTTTCCCTACATCAGACGATGTTCCAACGAACATCACCGGCCTGAGTTTCCTTTGCATTTCCATCTTTTGCAATCTTACAATTTATATGGGAGATTACCTTACAGAAAGCATATTTAATAAAGGCTGGATGATTGGGGACCACCAATACATCAATGGCAGGGATAGTTAAGGAATGTATTGATAAACGATCTCATAAGGAACATGCCGCAGGTTGGACGCTAATTTCCCTATCGGAAGGTCCTCTTTTTCTGGTGTAGGCTCACAAACCGAATAAATCTTGCCTTTATACCAAATGGGATCTCCCACCGGCTTGGTAAACTGCACGGCCATCGTAATATGTGTTGGGTACAATAAAGCGATCATGGGGAGGTGATAGACCTCTTTAACGAGATAAAAAAACAATGCAGCACGGTCATCACAATCACTATAGGCAGAAAACAACGTCTGTTCAGGAGACATCCTCTTTTCTTTTCCAAAGTTATCCTGGTCATTTTCATATAGAAAAGCATAACGCGTAAATCGCATCAGGTAATCCACTCCTTTTTTCTCGCTCATTTTACTGGTTATTTTTTTCAGTACAGGGATCAGAGAACTGTACGTTTCCTGACTGAGCGGAATATTAAAATAGGACTCAAAATCTACTCCCGGGTAATTGGCGAAAAGCATCTGGACCTCTTTATTGAGCTTAATACTGAAATGATATTGTTTGTGATCGTAAACAAATGCGAGTTTTTTATCCGTATAATCTGCCGGTTTAAAATCGGGCATCCGCGTAACTTTATAAGAAAAGCCGTTAACAGCTTCAGCTATATCCAATTTTACAGGATGAGGCGGATCCTCAATTAAATTGGCTGTTGCATAGTCATGGTAATTGAGGCACATATATTTTTTGCCATCCACCATAAAAAATGGGATATCCGCAATATCTTCATCATTATAAACGTAGAAAATAATCTTCTCCTTTGACAGGGCCAGTCGCGCATCATAACCTGATTTAGCTAATAGATACCACTTATATAATGTGTATTTGAGATAATCAACTTCTTTCGGGCTCAGCTCCTGTGCCGTCTTGCGAATTAACTGGTAGTAGAGCCAGTCGTTCAGTTCGTATTTTTGGCGGTAGGCCAGCAAAGAATCAATCAGGGGTCCGTACCCTGCAGCGGATAACTGCCGTAATCCCTCCTGAAAGGACGCCGGAGTTGGAACCAGCACCAATTTTGCCGGAACATCGTTTGCAGGAATTTTTAGAGTATGTCCATAGAGATCAACTGACGCAGATCCAGGCTGTGCCTGCCCCATCGACGGAGAAACAATAAAGAAAAAACACAAGAACAGCCATTTATATAGGGACCTGCTCATCAGCGTAATATTTGGTTAGATTAAATTTAATCATTTACCAGCGTTCCCGCAAGAAATCCCCGGGATAAAATAGTGACATTTTTCTTACTCTATAAATTTACTAGAAATTATTAAGTTGACTATATTAGCCTCCTCTTCATGGAGAATATATATCCATGATTAAATCATAAAAATTAAAATATGCGTAAAATGAGCTGGTTATTTAGTTTATTCCTTTCCTTGTCTATCGGTGCAAATGCACAATCCACTTTAAAAAACGGAACGTGGCGTGCCACCATTTTGAGAGAAGACGGGAACCAGATTGTGTTTAACCTGGATGTAGATCAGAAAAAAGGAAAAACAATATTTTATGTGGTTAATGGTGCAGAAAAAATGAAAGTTGACGATGTCCGTTTTGTAAAAGACTCATTGTTTGTTAATATGCCGGTATTTGAATCTTCTTTTAAACTGAAGGTGGTAGCGCAAGATAGCATAGCAGGCACCTGGATCAAAAGAGGGACAACACAAGACCAGACAATGCCATTTACAGCATCAGCCAACCAGCCCTACCGCTTTGCCGCAGTAAACGGTGACGCAACAGAACTAGCTGGCGGCAAATGGAAAATTGATTTTATCAGAGGTGATAAACATGAAGCTGCAATCGGGAACTTTAGCCAGACAGGCAACATTGTGACCGGATCTATCCTTACACCTTCCGGCGATTACCGCTTTTTATCCGGGATTGTAACAGGTAACCTGCTGCAGCTCTCCACGTTTGACGGCGTGCATGCAATGGTTTTTACTGCCAGAATCAATAAAGATAGTATGACCGAAGGGCAAACCATAAGCAGCAAGGCCCCGGTTGGAAACTGGGTAGCAGTAAAAGATGCAAATGCAGCATTGCCTGATGCAAAACTGACCAAACTTAAAGAAGGCCAGGATGGAACCCTGAATTTCAGTTTCAAAGATCTTGATGGTAAAACGGTTTCAATTAACGATAAGCGTTTCAAGAACAAGGTAGTAGTTATACAATTGATGGGATCGTGGTGCCCCAACTGTATGGATGAAACTGCTTTTATGAGTGAATACTACAAAAAGAACAAACAGCGTGGTGTAGAAATGATCGGCCTTGCCTATGAATACACAACGGATATAACCCGCTCTACACAAAGCCTGCGTAAGTTCCAGAAAAGGTTTGATGTCAAATATCCGATCCTGATCTCTTCGGCCACAGTCTCTGATCCTCAGCGTACAGAGAAAACTTTACCGCAGTTAACAGATATTAAGGTGTTCCCTACTACGATCATTGTTGGTAAGGACGGAAAAGTGGCAGAAATAGAAACAGACTTCTTTGGTCCTGGTACCGGTGAGTATTATACAAGGTACGTGGAGAAATTCAACAATACGATTGATGAATTACTGAAGAAATAACAGGATCATCCATGATTTATATTCGTTAGCAAAAGGAACGAAAGCATCCAGGATATCAGTAAAAACGAAAGCCCTTAAACATGATGTTTAAGGGCTTTCGTATATAGTATCGCGGTAGTCTTAAACTACCGCTTCTTTTTTCAATTGTTTTCTTGTTGAAGCAGTCAGTTCGCGTTTAGCTAGAGCATGGCACTCATAAATCGCATCACTGAACATCATTTGTTCTGGCGGTGTTTTCTGAGTAGATGCAGACGGACCTCTTAAGGCCCCTACTAATCCTAATTCTCTTGCTACGTATACATATCTGATCGCATCGATAACAACACCGGCAGAGTTCGGAGAATCCTGAACTGAAAGCTGTGCATCAAAGATTACAGGTGCGCCCATAAATCCTTCTAATTCCAGACGGAAGTTGGCTACCTTATTGTCTCCGTAAAAAGCGATATACTCAGAAGGGCCTGCGTGCAGGAAGCTGTCTTCTGTAGAGATACCGCGGATATCATTCTGTGCACGGATTACGTTTTCTTTAGATATTTTCTTAGATTTCAAACGGTTTTTGTCTTCCATGTTAAGGAAATCTGTATTTCCGCCAACATTACGCTGAATGTGTGCTTTTACATGGTGTCCTCTTTCGAAAGCAAGTTCCTGCAGCATTTGAGAAACGATACTTGCGCCAAACTGGCTGCGCATATCATCACCGATGATCGGAATACCTGCATTGATAAATCTTTGTTCCCATACAGGATCAGAAGCGATAAATACAGGGATACAGTTTACAAGTGAGATACCTAATTCGATACAGATCTCTGCATAAAATTCTGTAGCCAGTTGTGATCCAACCGGAAGGTAATTGATCAGCACTTCTACTTCATGCTTGCGTAATTGCTCAATAATTTCACCGCGTAAAGTGCTTACCAGTGTTTTATCGTAAGTAACCGCATCAATTAAAAGGTCAGTTGTTTTTAATTCGTCTTTAATGACAAATCTGTTTGCTTCAGGATAAGCAGCCATCTGTGGGGATACACCATCAATAACAGGAGACCTGTAAACAGGGGCCTCAGTAGCAATATCAGCATTTAATATAATCGTACAGTTTGGTTTGGCAAAGATAGCGTCTTTTAATGGCAGACCGATCTTTCTTTCATCTACTTCAAATCCGCATACAAATTCAATGTTTGCAGCTTTGTAACCTCCAATGTCATCAGCCATTAAACCTGATGTTTTATCAGTATTATTAGTATAATATTCAACGCCCTGAACGAGCGAGCTAGCGCAATTTCCTACGCCTAAGATTGCAACTCTGATTTTGTTTCCTTGGTTTTGCATTATATCAATTTGGTTATTCAAATTCTTATAGACAGAGGTAATAACGGCAGACCTCTCCATCTAATCCCCGCAAAAATAGAAATCAGTTTATAAATTCCATCATAGTTTTGCACATTATCGAAAGAAATATCCAATGATGATAAAATTTTACATTCTGACAACTTTAGGTTCATAGTCAGTTTGTATGAATTTATGCCACTGAGGCCAATCTTGTAAAAAAACCTAAACAATAATATTTTGTTATCCCCTATATTATCCTCAAAGCTTTTAGTTGGCTGAGAGTCATTAGTTAACATACTAAAATATGAAGAACTACAAAGATCAGCAAACCATCATCCCATATTTAATGCTCGAAAATGCATTAGCTTTTGTCGATTTTGCCCAGATTGTTTTCAGCGCGAAAATAATTGCGCTGAACCTGAATGATGATAACAGAACTGTTTTAAATGCGGAATTGCAAATCGGGCATAACGTGGTCCTCCTTTCGGAAGCCAAAGATAAATATGGTAAAGCGGTAGGCAATTTTCTAATTTACGTTGGTAATGCCGATGATACTTTTAATCGCTCTGTATTTCATGGGGCCTCCATTGTGACAGAAATTACGGATATGGATTATGGCCGCAGCGGAGGCATTGAAGATCCTTTTGGCAATACCTGGTGGATAACAGAAGTATGATTAAGGCATTTTTTTAAAAATATCACTGATTACAACAGGGATTTCTTTAATCGCTTTCTCCGGATTATCCAATTCACCTTTGGCCCAACCCCTCCAGATTACACGTGATCATTTCCTGTCAATCACATCAACAACAATACTATTTTCTTTAATCCTGATGCTCCTTTCCGTATTTCCTATATAAATCGGAAACCGATCCATATAACCATAATAGTACATGCCACGACCGCGGTACTAGCCCATTCTTGGCCAAAATGCAAGTGGAGGATTATAATATACCGGTGCGTAGATTTCTTTAGTCCTACGCCTCACTACAGCGGTATATCGTAATAGCAGTTCTGGATGTTCGCTTTTAATTGTAAAACCTCTTTTGGTCATCTCCTGCGTACCCGCTGCCACGATTTTATCTGTAGCTATATCATTGTTATAGATAGATGAGTTTCTTGATTTGCCTTCCGGTATCCCGGCAAAGGTGTGATACTTTTCGTTGTCGAGGGGTTTATTGCTTACTGCATAATAGTTATAACTGGAACATAACAACAACACAGTTATACCTATCAAACCAATTAAAATCCGGGTTTTCATAGCTCAAATTTCAAAGTTAATATTTGGTCGGATTATATTTAATAACCTATTTATCAGACGTTTGATTATCTAAAAAGTTTAAAAAAACAGCACAGAGTCTTTAGTCCAAATAAGTGGACAATTCAATTGATAAGCAGTATTGGCTATTAAAATTTTATAAAACGATTTTTCTATTTTGTAAGCATAAATGCTATCTGTAATAGTGTATCCAATTCTATACAACTAAGAAGAGTAACTCAATTTTTATCCCAATTGCTCAGGACTACTGTAAGTGCCTGTATTACTGACAGTAAATCTGTCAAAATCAGATTTTACTGTCAAATATTGCTTTGTATGGTTCAGTTGTTGTATAAACAGATACATCAGCACTATCGCTGACAAAAAAATTACCTATTAGAACAATATCTATGAAAACTAAATCATTCCTTAAAACACTGCTAACGGGAACAGCAGTATTAGCACTAACCGTATTTATTACCTCTTGTAAGAAAAATGATGTAGATGAAAACGGCTCTGCACGAATCAAAGTTGTAAATGCGTCGACAAGTTCATCTGCTCAAAGTTTTTATCTTGCTGGTCAGTCGGTTGTTTCGGGCGGACTGGATTTTGGTGAGTCTTCTGATTACATTGCTACAAACTCCGGTAACAGGTTAGAAGCGCAATTCAGAAATGAAGGATCTGCCACAGCTTATGCAACCGGTAATTTCGATTTTAACAGCAACGACACTTATTCTGTGTTTTTAGCCGGAGATGGGCAGGCTGCGAGGGTTAAGGTTTTTGGTGACGATCTTACTGCTCCTGCTGCGGGACAAGCTAAAGTTAGATTTATCCATTTGAGTGATGCTGCACCAGCAAATGTAGACATCAGAAATGCCGCTGGCGAAAATCTTGCTGCAAATATATCACGTGATGGCTCTACAAACTTTGTAGCTATCGCTCCGGGAATATTGTCATTGCAGGTTTATGGTGCGGGACAAACTACAAGTTTAGGATCTTTTAACCTTTCTGCTTTCGCAGAAGGTAAAATCTACACAGTATATATAACCGGTTCTACAGGTGGAACGATCGCTGTTCGCCAGATTACACACAACTAATAAAATAGAAAATCAATTTTTTTAGCCCTGGCCATTAACGTCAGGGCTTTTTAGTTTAAAGATTAAATTCTACAACCTTAGCAGGATCGCCATAATATAGTGTGCCATCAAACAATATCGTATTGTAACCGCTTCCCTTGAATTTAACAACTGTGTCATCATAATCATAGTCAGTCCACAAGGATACTGTTATAATAGGCAGAGCATGATTAAAAGGAATAGAACGAAAACCGTAAACATTATAGCTTACCACATTATTTCCATTTTGTATGTTAATCGTACAGCTGCTGCAAGTTACTTCAAAAGTATAATCTGAATCCGGGAACTCACCCGGGGCTTTTGCACATGAACCAAATAAGCAGAGAAATGGCAGTAAAAATAAACAGGCTCTGGGGAATTTTAAAGACTGGAAACAGGAATTAATTAATTTCATTATCAAATAGCAGCTGATTTTAAACCGCTAAAGATACATGACGCATTCCGGGATATAGCAGATCTGCAACAATAAATTTCGTATTATTAAAGCTGTTTGCTATTACAATAAATAGAATACAAGGCAAACAGGCCACATCACTGTTTTTTGATATGGCCTGTTAAATATTGAGCAAATATTTTTGTTTAAGAACTGATTGCCCTGTCCAGATGCACATATCCCCCATCCACATAAACCAATTGTCCTGTAGTATGGCTTGATCTCTCTGACAGCAGAAAAACAACCGCATTGGCAATTTCTCCGGCTGTAGTCATACGGCTCTCCAAGGGGATTTTTTTAACCGTATCAGCCAGTTTTTCCTTCGGATTGGGCAATGAATTGATCCAGGTTTCGTACAATGGGGTATAACACTCTGCAACGATAACCGAATTTACGCGAATACCATAAGGCAGCAGTTCTACGGCCCATTCTCTGGTCAGTGCATTTCTGGCACCATTAGATGCTGCGTAGGCAGAAGTCCCGCCCTGACCGGTATCAGCTACTTTTGAACCAATATTGACGATTGCCCCTTTAGATTCTTTCAAGTATGGCAACGCATACTGTGCCATCAGGTAATAGTGGATCACATTTTTATGCAGGCTGCTCACAAATCCTTCATAAGTACCGTGTTCTAAACCTACACCATCGTTTACCCCGGCGTTATTGATCAATCCGTCTATCCTGCCAAATTGCGCAATAACGGTTTCAACAGTATTTTTAGCGGCAGCAGGATCAGTAAGTTCCGCTACAACCTGAAATGCTTTGCCGATTTTTTCTACTTCATGCAGCAACTTATTGTTATCGGCTTCATTGCGGCCTACAATCACAGGAATCGCACCTTCATTGATCAGCTGCCACACAATCCCCTCTCCGATCCCTTTAGCACCACCGGTAACAATTACCACTTTATCTTTTAACTGCAGATCCATTATTATCCTTGTTTAACATAAGCTTTAACTTGCTGTCTGGCTACACCTAAACTATCAATCCCAAGTTCTACCACATCGCCTTCTTTTAGGTATACAGGCGGTTTAAAACCTAGTCCTACTCCAGCTGGTGTGCCTGTAGAGATTACGTCTCCCGGGAGAAGGGTCATAAACTGGCTTACATAGGCAATCACAAACGGGACATTAAAAATGAAATTTGAAGTGTTCCCGTCCTGCATTGTTACGCCATTAACGGTCAGCCATAAGCGAAGGTCGTTAATATCAGCTATCTCATCCGGCGTAGCCAGAAACGGGCCAATCGGCGCGAAAGTATCACAACCCTTTCCCTTGTCCCATGTACCGTTTCTTTCGATCTGAAATTCACGTTCTGATACATCATTATGCAAAGCATAACCAGCTACGTAATCCAATGCTTCCGATTCTTCTACATAAGATGCCTTTTTGCCGATCACAACCGCCAGTTCTACCTCCCAGTCTGTTTTAACTGAGTTTTTAGGGGTAATAATATCATCAAACGGACCTGCAAGGGCGGTAGTGGATTTCATAAAAATAATCGGCTCCGATGGCAATGGAACATTAGTTTCTTTGGCGTGATCTGCATAGTTAAGTCCGATACAGATGATTTTAGAAGGCCTCGCAACAGGCGATCCCAAACGTGAATCTGCTGGAATCTCAACCAGCTTACCCTGATTTGCTTTCACAAATTCTTCCAGCCTTTCCAATCCGTTGTTCTCAAAAAACTCTTCGTTATAATCACCTCCAAAAGCAGAAGTATCGTAGTTGACATCATTGATGATCACGCCCGTTTTTTCACGGCCAGCCTCACCCCATCTAATTAGTTTCATCTATAAATAATTTTTATGCCGACCATCACAGTCAACGGTTTTCATACTGCTATTTAGTTATTTAATTTTATAAATCCTCCGTCAATCGGATAGTCGTTACCAGTAATAAACCCCGCCTCTTCTGAGCAAAGGTATAAAGCCAATGCAGCAACTTCTTCAGGTTTACCCATCCTGCCTACGGGCTGGCTTTTGGACAATTTCTCAAAAACCTGTTGTTCCTGACCGCTATAGTTTTTTGCAATGAAACCATCAACAAAAGGTGTGTGGACCCGCGCAGGAGAAATACTGTTACAGCGAATGCCATCAGCCAGGTAATCACGTGCCACAGACAGGGTCATCGCATAGATGGCACCCTTACTCATTGAATAGGCAAACCTGTCTGTAATGCCAACTAAAGCTGCGATCGAAGCCATATTTAAAATAACGGGGCTGCTGCTTTTCTTTAAGAACGATATTCCCGCAAACAGCGTATTATATGCGCCCTTAACGTTCACTTCAAATACGCGGTCAAAATCTTCTTCGCTGGTGGTATCGGCTTTACCAATATGGGCAATGCCCGCATTGTTAACCAGGATATCAATGACACCGATCTGATTAAATACGTCCAAGACCTGCTGCTGACTGCTTACATCGCAGCCATAGGCTTTTGCAACACCTTCCTGGTGCTGAATCTCTGCTACAGTTTCTGCTGCAGCTTCTGCATTCAATTCAATGATATGAACGCTGGCACCTTGTTTTGCAAACAGTATTGCAATTGCTTTACCTATGCCGCTACCTCCGCCAGTAATAATGGCTGTTTTTCCTTTTAAACTAAACATATCTTTCTTTTATAATGAGACACCTCTTTTCCAGGGAATAAAATCATCCTGTCCCAGCTCTACCGCTCTTGGCTTAATACGTCCGCTGGCTACTTCGATTACATAATTCAGCATGCGCTCGCCTGCTTCTTCTATAGTTTCTGTGCCTTCAATGATAGTCCCGCAGTTAAGATCGATAATATCAGGCATCTTTTTGTACAGTACCGTATTAGTAGACACTTTGATCACCGGTGTTACCGGATTGCCTGTAGGCGTTCCCAAACCAGTAGTAAAAATCACAATGTTTGCACCGGCCGCAACTTCCGCTGTGGTACTTTCTACATCACTGCCAGGTGTACATAACAGGTTGAGGCCGGGCTGGGTCACTTTTTCAGGATAATCCAGCACTGCAGTGACAGGAGAATTACCGCCTTTTTTAGCTGCCCCAGCTGATTTTATCGCGTCAGTAATTAAACCGTCTTTAATATTTCCTGGAGAAGGGTTGGCATAAAACCCTGATCCTGTAGACTCCGCCAATGCATTATATGTAGTCATCAAGCCCATAAACCTGTTTGCGGTGGGGATATCAACACAGCGATCGCTGAGCTCCTGCTCCACACCGCACAGCTCCGGAAACTCCGCCAGGATTACACTGCCTCCCAGGGTAACCAAAACATCAGACAAGTGCCCGAGTGCAGGATTTGCCGAGATGCCCGAAAAACCATCAGATCCGCCGCATTCCAGGCCAACACATAATTTAGACAATGGCGCCGGAGCACGCTCCTGCTGGTTGGCCAGCATCAGTCCACCGAAAGTTTGCTTTAAAGCTTCTTCCAGTAATTTACGCTCCGTACCTAATTTCTGTTGTTCGAGTATGACCAGCGGTTTGCTGAATGCAGGGTCACGTTTATTAATTTCATCTTGTAATATGCTCACTTGCGCATGCTGGCAACCCAGGCTCAATATCGTTGCGCCGGCAACATTGGGATGGGTAATATAACCTGCCAGTAATCCGCAAAGTGTATCAGAATCCATACGGGTTCCACCGCATCCCATATCATGTGTAAGGAATTTAATCCCATCAATATTCGGGAACAGCTGGTTTGCCTGGGCGGCAACATCCGACCGGTCAAGATCTGCACTCAGGATATCCTGTACAGATTTACCTGTTTTATACAGAGCAATCAGGCTATCCACCTCATTTTCATAACTCCTTGCCTTTTTAAAGCCCAGTTTTGCCGTCAGCGCCTCCTTTAGCACTTCCACATTTCTGTTTTCACAGAAAACAAGCGGGATCACGATCCAGTAATTTGAAGTACCAACAGTGCCGTTCTGACGGTGAAAGCCCATAAAAGTTTTATCAGTAAAACCACTTACATCAGGTTTTTCCCATTCCGTTTTACGTTCTCCGAGCTGATAGCCAGCTGCAGCATGGACAATATTATCAATAGTAACGGCGCCTCCCTGCGGAATGTGTTCGTTCGCTTTACCAACCAGTACGCCATACATATAAATTCCATCGCCAGCCGGCAAATCCAGCAGGGCAAACTTATGCTTTGCCGATACCGAATTTAATAAACTGAAGCGATGTGCCTTAAAATCAATGGAAAAACCTGCGGGCAGATCTGTCAATGCCACCAGCACATTATCTTTCGGGTGGATCTGGATAAAATTCGTGGTTTCTGATGGTAACATATCTTTATAAATCAAATATTTTGTTCATTAATACCCATTTTTCTCCTGGTTTTGCACCCGGCACAGCCTGCTGATACTTCCACATTAAAGTCTCCCATTCCTGTACTTTAACATTGACTGCATCTGCAGCCGATTTAGCTTCAAAGCTAAACGTATCATTTACATCCATAATCATAAACAGCCTGTTAGAAAAACGGTAAATCTGCATCGCAATTATCCCTGAATCAACAATGCTATCGCGGACTTCCGGCCATATTTGCTGATGATAATTTTCGTATTCACTGATCAGTTCCTGATCATCAATTAAATCTAAGGTGAGGCAGTACCGGTTCATCGCTATTCGGATTAAGTAGATATTGGTTTTCCAAAGAAAGGTAATTTTGATTTTATTTATTTTATGATTTGAACGAAAGATTAAATGATTTTGTCATATTTAACCACAAAATATCACTTATACTAACAAACTTGTTTTATTTTGCGTTTATAATCACCAAACAGACCATCACTACCCTATGAAACCACAGCTGTTAAAAGTATCCACTAACCCGGTAAATTCTTTTAGTGCAAGACAGGATAATGTCCCGTATATCAACAACCGGTGGCATTACCATACTGAAGTAGAACTGATCTATTTTAAAAAGGGGAACGGTACGCAGTTTATTGGTGATAGCATCAAACGTTTTCGTTCTGGCGATGTGGTGCTGATCGGATCCAACCTTCCGCACTACTGGCGTTTTGATGACGTTTATTTTGATAATGATATCCCAACGGCAGCAGATGTTAGGGTGGTTCATTTCAACGAGAACTTCTGGGGTGATACTTTCCTGCATTTACCGGAGAACAAAAACATAAAACTTACCCTCGAAAAAGCGAAAAGAGGGATCCAGATTGGCGGATCGGTTAAGGGGGAAATTGCTGATATCCTCGAACGTATATCACAAATCGAGGGAACGAAGAAAATTATCATGCTGCTGGAGGCGCTGATCAGCATCGGTAACTGCGAACAGAACAAATTGTTATCTTCAATTGGCTTTGCACCTGATTTTGAACAAACAGAAAATGACCGTATCCATGCCATCTACGAGTTTTCACTAGCCAATTTTAAACGTAAAATACAGACTCAGGAAGTAGCCAGCATTGCCCATGTCAGTGTCAACTACTTTTGCAGATACTTTAAAACAAGGACAAGGAAAACCTATTCCCAATTCATTAATGAGATCAGAATAGGTTATGCCTGTAAACTGCTGATCGAAAATAAGATCAATGTCAAACAGATATGTTATGAAAGCGGCTTTTATAATTTCGCCAGTTTCCATAAATACTTTAAATCGATAACCGGCAAAAGTCCCCTTCCCTACCAAAAGGAATTCTTAAGCGAACGTAAGGAAGGAACCAGAACCTCTGCTGCCGGCATAACAAACTAAAAAAGCCAGTCACGAGGTATGACTGGCTTTTTGTAAAAGTTTACTAATCCTTATTTCATTGCATTCAGCTTTGCTTTCAATTCTTTTACATCAGCAGAATCATTAACCGGCGATGTAAAAATCGCATTACCAGTTATTGCTTTACCGTAAAACTTGGTATTCGAAGCTGCGTCAATTGCAAGAGAAGCACCATTTAATGTAATCCCTGCGAAAAGACCTTTACTACGGGAGTAAGAGTACACTTCTGCTTCTAACTTATAATCCGTACTGGCAGTAGAACTTCTGCCAACAGGACCGGCAGCAACAGAAAGATCACCTCCTAAAGTAAAGCTGCTGTTTTTGATATCGGTCAGGCTTTTAGCGTTTTTAAAGATCAATACTAGATCAACAGACTGTACTCCGATCTGCGCACCAACGCTACCGCCTGTAATAGTAACAAATACCGGATTGCTCCAGCTGCCATCACTCTTTTTAACCATGGCTATGCCTTTACCGCGTTTACCGCCTACAACAAATCCTGCGTTGATCATTTTGGGAACAATAATAATTCCCTGCGTAACCTGCAGAAGCTCTGAAGGGATCGTTTCCTTCATATTGCTAAAATCGGCCAATACCGTTGTTGCATCCTTAATTTTACTTTCTTCTTTAGTTTGGGCAACAACTGGCAAAGTCATGAACAGACCTGCAGATAATACCATTGCCACTTTTAGTTTTTGAAAATTCATAATCGTCTTATTTTTCATTTGTAATGTGCAAATATCTATACAAAAGAAACGCCAAAAAATATCGTATAAAACATTTTGAAGTCACATTGAACAATTAAAACAAGTATTCTAAATTAAAACCGATCCTATAATCGAAGAAAATCACCTATATTTCGAGACTGAAATAAAAAGTTAAATACACAATACAATGTACCAATGCTATATCATCGATGATGAAACATATGCCATCGAAACCCTGAAAAAATATGCAATTGATAGCGGGCAGCTGGAGGTTATCGGAACTTCTCAGAACCCTTTAGAGGCAATGAAGTTTATCAATGAATACAAAAAGATTGATATCACTTTTCTTGACATTGATATGCCTGAAATGTCGGGGCTGGACGTGGCTGATAATATCTATAAAAATACGGCTATCATTTTCACCACAGGGCATGCAGGGTATGCTGTAAATGGATTTGAGAAAAACATTTCCGACTTTCTTTTAAAGCCGATCTCTTTTGAGCGGTTTATGAAATCGCTGACCAAAGTAATTGCTGAAATAGAAAAAGAAACTGTGCAGCAGCCAAAAAATGACGCTTACTTTTTTGTAAACCCCGGATTAAAGGGCAAAATGTTAAAAATCAATTATGATGATGTAAATTATATCGAGGGGCTCAACAATTATGTGATCATCCATACACCGGGTGTCAACCATACGATTTACCTGACGATGAAAGAAATGGAAGCGGGGCTGAAACCTGATATTTTTATACGGATCCATAAATCTTACATTATCAATATTGACAAAGTAACACTGATGGAAGGCAACAAGATTACGATCGACAATAATGAACTTCCGATAGGATCATCTTACAGGGAAAAATTATTAAAGAAAATAAACAGCTATAGAATCAAAACGCAGCGTTAAGCGGTATAAAAAATTTATATGCGGCTGATACGGTAGGCACATCTCCTGCCCCCATCTACTATATATTCGATACGGCGCATCGGTACATTTTCGCCGAGCACTGTTTGAAGGGTCTTAAATTCTGCGATGCAGATTCCGGGATTAGCATGCGCTGCAGCACCTATCGGACAATGGTTTTCTACAAAAATAAAGCCTTCTTCGTCTTTGATGAGCTGAGCCATATAGCCTTCCCCGGAACGAATGGCGACAAAACCCGTTATCCGCTCCTCTAAGTCTGTGATACCTTCCAGGGCTTGCAGGTATTTACTCGTGCCACGGTCGCCATTAGCAATAATTACTTTAGAGACCGCATTTTCACCAAGGGTTTCCTTCATCACCTCCATCAGCTTCACCGTTAATGCGGCATGCATATCCGGAAAGCGCGACTGCCCGGCGTTGGTGAGTGACCAGATCTGCTGTGGCCTTCCTCTGCCGATTACAGTTTTGCTGGAAGTTACCATCCCCTCCTTTTCTAATTTAAGCATCTGAAAACGCGCACCTTCTACTGTCACCTCAAACGCCATAGCGAGAGCCGACAGTGACTGTGGGCCGCTCGTCTTCAGCAGGTCCACCGCACGTTCTCTAAATGATAACTTATGTTCCATTACAACCACCCTAATTCTAATCTTGCCTCATCACTCATCATATCCCTGTCCCATGGCGGATCAAACGTAAGCCTCACCTCTACTTCACCAATCCCCTCAATCGCTTTCACCTTTGTCTCTACCTCCATCAGGATTTCTCCCGCAGCAGGACATGCAGGAGCAGTCAGCGTCATATAAATATGTACACTGTTTTTTTCCAGCATCTGTATTTTGTAGATTAAACCCAGTTCAAAAATATTAACCGGTATTTCAGGATCGTAAATGGTCTTTATCGCATCCTCAATTTGGTCCCTTATAGATAGCTCACTCATAATTCCTCTGTTTTAAACCTGTGTATTAAAAGCGGCGGCATACATTTTCATTTGCTTCAGCATAGAAAGCAGACCGTTAGAACGGGTGGGTGACAAATGAGTTTGTAAGCCTATTTTATTGATAAAGTAAATATCAGCATCCAGTATTTCCTTTGGAGTATGGCCAGATAAAACCCTGATCATCATGCTGATCAACCCTTTAGTAATAATTGCATCACTATCGGCAGTAAAGGTGATTTTACCATCATTGAACACGGGTTCCAGCCAAACACTCGACTGGCAACCTTTGATCAGGTTCTCCGGAACTTTATATTGGGGATCAATCAATGGGAGGTCTTTTCCGATCTCGATGATATTTTCATATTTGTCCATCCAGTCAGAGAAAAGTTCAAACTCCTCAATGATCTCATCCTGTTTTTCGTTTATCGTCATTACAAAAATTAAATAAGTATAGCTGCAGCCCTTTTAATTCCGGCAACCAGCAAATCAATCTCATCCTTTGTATTGTAAAAAGCAAAAGAAGCACGGCAGGTTCCCGGTATACCGAAAAAGTCCATTACCGGCTCGGTACAATGGTGGCCTGTACGGATAGCGATCCCCTGTTTATCCAGCAGTTCGCCCAGGTCATACGGGTGGATACCTTCCAGTAAGAAAGAAATCACACTTGCACGTTCCGGTGACTGTCCGATAAACTGTATACCTTCAATTTCCGCAAGTCTTTCTAAACCATAACTGAGCAGTTCGTGCTCAGCTTCAGCGATAGCTTCCAATCCGATACTGCTTACATAATCCAAAGCGGCACCCAATCCTATGGCACCCGACATATCCGGTGTACCTGCCTCAAATTTATAAGGCAGTTCATTATACGTTGTTTTCTCGAAAGTAACCGTCTTGATCATATCACCGCCGCCCTGGTAAGGAGGCATTGCGTTCAGCCATTTTTCTTTACCATATAAAACACCGATACCAGTGGGGCCGTAAATTTTATGACCTGAAAAAACCATAAAATCAACATCAAGTTCCTGTACATCAATTGATAAATGCTGAATAGCCTGTGCCGCATCTATCAATACCGGGATATTTAATGCATGCGCCTGGCTGATGATTTCCCTTACCGGGTTTACCGTACCTAGTGAATTGGATACATAAGTTAGGGATACAATCTTCACACGCTCATCCAGCAGATCAGCTAACTGATCGATCTGCATCACCCCGTTTTTGTCCATTGGAACCACCTTTAAAGTCGCACCGCGTTCTTCACAGATCATCTGCCAGGGCACAATATTAGAATGGTGCTCCATTGCGGAGATCACCACGCTATCTCCGGGGTTCAGGAATTTCCGTCCGAAAGAAGAAGCAACAAGATTAATCCCGTCCGTTGTTCCTTTAGTAAAAATCACCTCATCGCTATGGGCAGCATTAATGAAAGCAGCAACCTTTTTGCGCGACTCTTCGTAGGCAGCCGTAGCTTGCTGACTAAGCAAGTGCACTCCGCGATGCACATTACTGTTGTATTTCGTATAATAATCTTCGATTGCGGCAAGCACCTGCACAGGTTTTTGCGTAGTTGCTGCGTTATCAAAGTAGACTAAATTTTTACCGTAAACCTGAGTATACAGTATAGGAAAGTCTTTTCTTATATTTTCAATCACTAATTTGCCCATTTCGCTCTTTTTAACCAATAGAAGACAAAGAATCTTCCATCTTAGTATGAATTAAAGATTGTATGTACTGCTTAACCGGTTCATTCGTAATCTTCTGGGTCACATCAAACATAAATGCTTCTACCAGCAATTTTCTCGAAGAATCTTCGCTGATCCCTCTCGAACGCAGATAAAATAAAGACTCAGGATCGAACTGGCCAACCGTACAGCCATGGCTGCATTTTACATCATCAGCAAAAATCTCTAACTGTGGCTTTGCGAACACCTGAGCATTATCACTTAATAATAAGTTGTTGTTTTGCTGAAAAGCGTTTGTCTTTTGCGCAGGGCGTTCAACAAAAACTTTACCATTGAAAACCGCTTTACCATGATCAAGCAATACACCTTTATAGATCTCGTTGCTTTCGCAATGCGGAAACTTATGGTGGATAGCCGTATGGTTATCAGTAAGCTGATGACCGCCAACCAGGTAAACACCCAATAAATGAGTCTCTGTTGCGGTACCGTTAAGCACCACTTCCAGGTTATTACGGATCAGTTCTGCGCCAGGCAGGTTAAACGTGAAGTTATCATAACGGCTGTCACGTTCTTGCGTAACACGTGTATAACCGATCAAACGCTCTTCTGTATGATTATCCTGGATATTATACTGGATCAGCTGTGCGTTTTGTTTTACACTTACTTGTGTTACACTATTCAGCAACACGCGTTTAGCGTTTTTAAGCATCACACTCGATTCAATCAGTTCCGCTTTTGCATTTTCATTTACTACGATCAGGTGACGCGGCTGGAACATCGCATTTTCATCTGCTGAATACAAATGGATAATCTGTACAGGTTTATCCATTACTACATTCCTCGGGATTTCGATAAAGTACCCATCTGTAAACAAGGAAGTATTTAATGCCAGCATCCTGTTGCTTTCTACCTCATCAAACGTTGCATGTGCAGCAAATTCTGCAGAATTAACAATACTTTCCAGGCGCTGAATAGTCACATCACCAGCCGGAAGGACAGACAAAGCTGGCTGTATTTCACCGTTCAGTAAAACCAGCAGGTATGCATCCAGTCCGGGGATCAGTGCCGCATTAATAGCAGAAATTACTTCTTCCTCAGCTGCGATGCCGCTTACTAATGAAAAATCGTCTGTCAAAAATGGCGTAAGATTAGTAAATCTCCAATCTTCGTCTTTTAATGTAGGAAAACCTTTTGCCTTGAATACCTCGAAAGCATTTTTCCTCAATTTCGATAAATCGCCATTTGTACCAGGCGCCAGACTGCCTTCAAATTCGGCGATCAGCTTGTTGTACAATGGTGCTGTTAACTGATTTACCATATTATTTATTGTTTATTACTTCACTGCCATGGAATTCTTCTTTCAACCAGTCGTATCCTTTTTCTTCCAGTTCCAGCGCCAGTTCTTTAGTACCCGAACGCACAATCTGGCCGTTATATAATACGTGTACAAAATCAGGCACGATATATTCCAGCAAACGCTGATAGTGGGTAATCAATACAAAAGCATTATCTGCAGAACGCAGTTTGTTGATCCCGTTAGAAACAATACGTAAAGCATCGATATCCAGTCCTGAATCAGTTTCGTCAAGGATAGATAATTTCGGTTCTAGCATCGCCAGTTGAAATACTTCATTTCTTTTTTTCTCACCACCAGAGAAACCCTGGTTTAATGAGCGGTTGGCCAATTTAGCTTCAAACTCAACCAATTCCTGCTTTTCCTTAGTCATTTTAAGGAAATCCTTCGCAGAAAGCGGCGGAAGGTTACGGTGAGTTCTGATTTCACTTAATGCTGTTCTCAGGAAATTAATATTTGATACCCCGGGAATTTCTACAGGATATTGGAAAGCAAGAAAAACCCCCTCACGGGCACGTTCTTCAGGTTTCATGTCCAGCACATTCTTTCCGTCAAGCCATACTTCGCCCTCAGTAACCTCGTAGTTTTCACGCCCTGCCAAAACAGATGCCAATGAACTTTTACCAGATCCGTTTGGTCCCATGATCGCATGCACTTCGCCGGCTTTCACTTCGAGATTGATACCTTTTAATATTTCTTTTCCTTCAATATTAGCATGAAGATTTTTTATTGATAACATATTCTTTTTTTATTTTTTGAGATTATCCTACACTACCTTCCAGTGTAAGAGAAAGTAATTTTTGCGCCTCTACGGCAAATTCCATTGGTAATTGGTTTAGAACGTCTTTAGCATAACCGTTAACGATCAGTGCGATTGCCTGTTCGGCATCGATACCACGCTGGTTAAGATAAAAGACCTGGTCTTCACCTATTTTAGAAGTCGTCGCCTCATGTTCTATAGTCGCCGAGTTATTTTTTGATTCGATATAAGGGAAAGTATGTGCACCGCACTGATCACCGATCAGTAATGAATCACATTGCGTGAAGTTACGTGCATGTGCTGCCCTCGGGCCCATCTGCACTAAACCACGATAACTGTTCTGGCCTTTTCCCGCAGATATACCTTTAGAGATAATCCTGCTTTTCGTATGCTTGCCGATATGATAAATTTTAGTACCCGTATCTGCGATCTGCATATTGTTTGTTACCGCTACTGAATAAAACTCACCAGCAGAATAATCACCCTGTAAGATAATGCTTGGGTATTTCCAGGTAATTGCAGAACCTGTTTCTACCTGGGTCCACGAAATCTTTGCGTGCTCGCCGCGGCATGCACCACGTTTGGTCACGAAATTAAAGATCCCGCCTTTGCCATCCTTATCACCAGGATACCAGTTTTGTACAGTGGAATATTTAATCTCCGCACCTTTCATTGCAATCAATTCCACTACTGCAGCATGCAATTGATTTTCATCACGCATTGGCGCAGTACATCCCTCCAGGTAACTTACATAGCTATCCTCATCTGCAACGATCAGCGTACGCTCAAACTGTCCTGTGTTTTCTGCATTGATTCTGAAATAAGTAGAAAGTTCCATCGGGCAGCGTACACCTTTAGGGATATACACAAAAGATCCGTCAGAAAAAACAGCTGTATTCAGTGAAGCAAAAACGTTATCTGTATGCGGAACTACCGTTCCAAGATATTTTTGTACCAGTTCGGGGTGCTCTCTTACCGCCTCACTCATCGAACAGAAGATAATTCCAAGTTCGTTTAAATGTTTTTTATAAGTCGTAGTTACAGACACACTATCGAATACCACATCCACAGCTACACCAGCAAGATGTTTCTGTTCGGAAATAGGTATCCCCAGTTTCTCAAAAGTACGCAGCAGCTCAGGATCAACCTCATCCAGTGACGCGTATTTCGCCTGCTCCTTTGGTGCAGCGTAATAAGAAATAGACTGAAAGTCCATTTCCGGCATTTTAAAATTCTGCCACTTAGGCATCTCCTGCTTCATAAAAGCATTATATCCCTTCATGCGCCAGTCCAGCAACCATTGCGGCTCATCCTTCTTCGCAGATATAAACCGTACAGTATCCTCGTTGAGTCCGGTTTCAGAAATATCCATATCAATTGCCGTAACAAAACCAAACTCGTATTCACGGTTTGCCAGCTGATCAAGCATTATATCATCTTTTTCCATCATTGTTCTTTTTATATGCTTACGCTGCCAGCCGGAGGGCTATTGAATAAACATGCTACAAAGATAACTAACAACCGTAATAAACAAAGCGATTACTTTGTTTATTACGGTCCAATTACAATAAAACAAGCGTTTTTGAGAATTAGGACAATAATTGAGTGTAACAACGCACTGATTGATGGAGTCTTAGCTAAAATAGCTAAGTTTATGTTGGAGTTTATCAGAACTCCTCCTAGATTTACAACGGTTTTTTAAAGAATTATAAATGAATAGTAAACCTAACAATTACCAGAAAAGAATAATCGGCGCGTTACTCATCATCGGGACCGCTGCTTCCCTTCCCTCATTTGCACAGGACAAAACAAATGACCCCTTAATGAAGATTTACAGGGAAACTCCGGCGAAAATCAACGACCTGATCCATACCAAACTGGATGTTCGTTTTGATTACAAAAAAAGATACCTGTACGGAAAAGAATGGGTAACGATCAAACCACATATTTACCCTACAGACTCCCTGAGGTTAGATGCCAAGGGAATGGATATCAAAACCCTGGCCGTAATCAAAAACGGAAAGGTAGTGCCGCTAAAATATACTTATGACAATCTCTTTTTAGTGATCAAACTTGACAAGGTTTATAAAGACACTGAAAACTACACGATTTTTATTGAATATACAGCTAAGCCAAATGAACTGAAACTTGCGGCGGGTGCCGCGATCACAGATGCTAAAGGCTTATATTTTATCAATCCGGATAGCACAGAAAAAGGAAAGCCTGTTCAGATCTGGACACAGGGTGAGCTGGAAAGTTCATCGGCATGGTTCCCGACAATCGATCATACAAACCAGAAAACTACCGACGAGATCAGCATGACTGTACCTTCGAAATATGTGACACTATCTAACGGAAGGCTGGCTTCACAGAAAAAGAATGCAGACGGAACACGTACGGATACCTGGAAAATGGAATTGCCGCATTCACCGTATTTATTTATGATGGCGGTGGGCGACTTTAAAATCTATAAAGACAAATGGCGTGATAAAGAAGTGAGTTATTACCTCGAACCGAAGTATGCGCCTTATGCAAAAGATATTTTCGGTTTTACGCCAGAGGTGATGGAGTTTTATTCCAGCATTCTTGGTGTAGATTACCCCTGGAACAAATATGCACAGATCGTTGTGCGCGACTATGTTAGCGGCGCAATGGAGAACACTTCTGCAACGCTTCATGGCGACTATGTACAGGGGACTAAAAGAGAACTGGCCGACAGATACTATGATAAAGGAAGAAGTACAATCGTGCATGAGTTATTCCATCAATGGTTTGGTGATTATGTAACAGCAGAAAGCTGGAGCAACATCACGGTCAATGAATCATTTGCCGATTTTAGCGAAACGCTATGGGCGGAACACAAGTATGGTCAGGACACAGGTGACGATCATAACCACGAAGCAATGGTTGCTTACCTGCGCACTCCTGAAAATGCAAAAAAAGACCTTGTACGTTTCCATTACCATGATAGCCAGGACGTTTTTGACGCCGTGTCATACCAAAAAGGCGGAAGAATATTAAACATGCTGCGCAACTATCTTGGTGCACCTGCATTTTTTAAAGGGTTAAATATTTACCTGAAAACCAATGCATTTAAAAACGGGGAAGCGCAGCAATTACGTCTTGCACTGGAAGAAGCAAGCGGAAAGGATTTGAATTGGTTCTTTAACCAATGGTATTACAGCGCAGGCCATCCTTTGCTGGACATTGCTTATAAATGGGATGAAAAATCAAAAACCCAAACTGTTTATTTAAGCCAGACACAGGAAGGAAAAGCCTTTATTTTACCAATGTCTGTTGACATTTATTCAGGTGGTAAAAAAGAGCGTCAGCAAATCTGGATGAGTGATAAATCTGACACGCTGACTTTCAAGCTGGCGGCTAAACCGAATCTGATAAATGTGGATGGCGATAAAATTTTACTGGCTAAAAAGACTGACCATAAATCTTTGGAAGAATATTTATTCCAATTGCAAAATGCGCCATTGTATATGGACAGACTGGAAGCTTTGGAGGCAGCAGCTGCAGAACAAAAAGATGCAATTGCCCACAAGATTTTACTTACGCTGTTAAACGATAAATACTACGGATTGCGTTTGGCGGCTTTAAATTCTATTGACCCAAAGAACGAAGCCTTAACTACTGCCGCATTGCCAATCATATTAAAACTGGCTAAAACGGATGAGAATAACTTAGTGAAAGCAGCAGCCATTAATATTATAGCGGCTTCAAAAGGCGGAGAACTGCAATTACCGCTTTATCAGGAAGGTTTAAAAAGTCAGTCGTATGCCATACAAGGCGCCTCTTTGAGCGCAATGGCAGTACTAAAACCCGAAGAGTCACTTCCCTTTGCTAAATCATTCGAAAAAGATAGCCAGGGGGAATTAACCAATGCGATCATCAGCGTCTATGCTAAAAATGGCAGCGATGCAGAATGGCCTTATGTTTACAACAACTTTAAAAATACCGATCCTCAAAGTAAAGTAGCGCTGATGCGCGACTTCATCTATATGACTGCGCACGTGAAAAGTCCTCAGTATTCCCAGCAGGGAATCAATGAACTGAAAGATTTCGGAATTAAATACAAAGCTTATGGATTTGCACCACAGATCATCCAGGTACTGGGACAAGTTAAAGGTGTCCGTAAACAGTTAAATGATGATGCATCAGCAACATTAATTGATCAGGCAATCAAGGAAGTAAACGACGCAAAATAATTACATCCTCCTGTAGAATTGCGGGGTTGATGAAGTAGATTTAAATAAAGCGGTCCGTATCACTTATCTGTGGTACGGACCGCTTTTTTTGTAATCATTATGCATGATAACGGGCTGGGTGATGGCTTTACCTATAGCACTTGTTCAGCTAAAAGCTGCCTTAACTTTTCTTCGGCATCGATACAAAAACCGGGATGTACCCGCGAAGTCTGCAATACCGTACTCCGCATAGCCGTAAGCCACCTGAAACGCGAAGCAATATCCAGCTCTCCTATCGGCCCGCCTTCCCTGCCGCCGGCGCAAAGCCTTGTAAAAGCCGTTAAGTTCTCCTTTACGGCATAGATATCAATATCTTTCGCAAAAGCCTGCAGCCTTTCTTCATCCAATACAAATACCGATTTCAGGAATTTCTGCTTTGCGCAGTAAACAATTACACCCACATTAATAAATTCGTCCCGTTCTACCCTGGGTACAACGCGAATTACCGCATACTCAAATAACTGTCTGTCTTGCATTTTGAGCTTCTTTTAAGAAAATGGCAGAATGGGCAATCCTGGTATTTAAAAATTCTGCATAGGCCTGACGGTGCTGTTCCGGGGAATCAAAAATTGATTCTCCGCCCAGCCATTCTTCCGGCACCAGCGCTACAATCTCAGCAATCAGTTCCGGTGTTAAAATGGTACTGAATTCCGCATCAACGGCCTCCAGTTCTGCAGCCCAGGGCAACAGAACATGGTCTTTAATTAATGCAAAAGGCCGTTTGGCCTGCTCCAGCCAGTTGTGCCACGAATGATGGAAGTATAACGAAGCCCCATGATCAATCAGCCACAGTTCTTTATGCCAGATCAGCATATTTGTATTACGCGGTGTGCGGTCCATGTTCATCAGCAGGCAGTCGAGCCATACAATCTGTGAAGCCAGCTTAGCATCTATAACCGTCACCGTCGGATCAAATGTAATCGCCTGGGATAAATAATGCAGTGCAAGGTTTAGCCCCACGCTCGCTTTCAGTAAATCCTGGATTTCTTCATCAGGCTCTGTACGGCCAAATGCTTCATCCAAATTCGCAAATACGATCTCTGGCACTTTAAAGCCCAGTGCACGGGCAATTTCGCCACCGATAATTTCTGCGATCAACGCCCGCACTCCCTGACCGGCACCACGGAATTTGAGGACATACAGAAAATCATCATCAGCCTCTGCAATGGCCGGCATAGAGCCACCTTCGCGCAAGGGCGTTACATAACGGGTAACACTCACCGTTCTGAGTTGAAGTTTGTTTGTATTTATCATTTTAGAACTCCACACGGAGATAACTTGATTTAAAAGCGCAAATTAATAAGAATAATTACGATTTCAGCCTAAAAAAAATCAGCATGCCTTGTAGAAAAGCATGCTGACGTTTTAATTAAGTTACGTTATTTTTTAGAACCTCACATTCAAACTGGCTACGAAAGTAGCACCGAGCTGACTGAACTGAGAGCCATCATAAGTAGTAGTCGAATATCTGCCATTAAAAGTAAGCAGGTTAGTATTATTGAAAACTGCCGCCGGATCGTTAAGCACAGCCTCACCAGCAGCATTTAAAGCTTTAAACTTCCATTTAGGAACTACATTAAAGATGTTTTGTGCATTTACAGAAAAGTTTACGTTTTTTGCAATCGCGATAGAGCCACCAAGGTCTGTCAGGATTTTAGTGTCGAATTTTGTGTCCAGGTTATCGTCTATTCCACTTTGATGGAAAGTAGTCGGGCCAATCACGGTGTTGTTCAGGTTGATGGAAACCTTACCTATCTTGTAATCACCGCCAAAGATGATTTTGTACTCCGGTCTGGAAGAAAGCAGTAAAGCCAATTGTGTCCTGTCTACCACTGTCTGACCAGCATTGGCAATCAGTGAAGGGTTAATTATCCTTAGTGCTTTGTTAGATGCAGTATAATTCGCCGCCAGGTTTAAGCCCAGCATCCCTCTGCCTACAGCGATGTTTCTATAGTTAGACACAAAATCTAACCCCTGTGTACGGGTATCAATACCATTTACGAAGAAACTCACAGCCACAATACCATTGTCTGCCAGAACCTGGTTCAGGCCTTCGGAACCAGCACCTTCACCAGGACCGATTTCAGAGCTCAATACAATCCTGTTTTTAACACGGATACTGTAAAAATCTAAAGTGACACTAAAGTTTTCTGTCGGGCTCAACCCTAAACCTGCCGTAAAGTTCAGCGATTTCTCTGCTTTAAGTTTCGGTACACCAAGCAGTCTCGACTGCGGACTGTTGTTATTTACCAGCCCTTTGGTCTGGATCCCTTCTCCCGGAACAAAACTAGCCTGTGCGATCTGGAGGTTGATCTGTTGCAGAGACGGAGCCCTGAAACCTGTAGAAACAGAAGAACGAATCGTCAGTTTATCATTCATCAGCTTGTACCTGGAACTGGCCTTCCAGACAAAAGCATTACCAAAGTCGCTATATTTCTCTACCCTGGCCGTTCCATTGATCAGGAACTGCTTAGTAATGTCATAGCTGACATCAGCATATCCGCCAATATTATAACGTGTGGCTTTAATCGCATTGTTTGCGCCATAACCAGGAAATGAATCTGCACCGCCGGCTACATAAGAAGCAGTATCACCAGCGATAATCGTAAACGCTTCCTGTCTGAATTCTGAACCAAAAGCAATATTCAGCTTTTCGGTAACCGGCTTCGAAATATCAATATTTCCGATATTATTGGTGAACTCAAAACCACCCGGTTTAAAACTAATCGGGCTGCCCACACCTAAACCAGCATTCACCGTATTGTTAACCGTATACAGTTGTTTATTACCACCAGTAGTAAAACTCACATCGGTTTTCCATCCATTGCTGGTATTACGGAATCCTGCCGTCCCGTTATAATCATTCAAATCACCTTCAAATGTTGGCCCGTATCCAACGTATGGCGTACCTGCTTCGTGCAGTAAACCATAATCTGTCGCCCTCCAATAAGGCGTTCTGTAGTTAGCAAAACTATTTACCTTTTTATAAATATAAGCTGCATTATAATAAAACTCCGTGTTGGCATCAATCGGAATTGCACCATTCACCAGGAATTTTACCGAAGAGTTTTCTGGTGAAGCGTTCACGTTTTTTGCATCAGGATAAAGATTCAAAAATGCCTGCACGTCAGTTAAATTAGCGCCAAACCCCAAATTAGGATCAGCTTCAGCTACAGCATCCACCTTACCCGGCCTGTTAGCCATATTGGTATGCTGCATGTCAATTGTGTAGTTTACATAACCCTTATCCCCGAAATTAGCACCATTGTTTACACTGAAGCCGATCATTTCGCCATCACCCTTATGTGTAATACCAGAATTAACCGAAACTGACCCATAGTCGTAACGGTCTTTTAAGATGATATTCATAACACCGGCAATGGCATCCGATCCATATTGCGCAGAAGCACCATCCCTTAAAATCTCCACGCGTTTAATTGCATCTGTAGGTATTGCAGAAATATCTGCACCACTTTCCCCTCTTCCCGGAGAAGTCTGGATATAAGTTAAGGCACTTGAATTTTTTCTTTTTCCATTGATAAGGATCAGCGTACGGCTCGGCCCCATATTCCTGATCTCATATGGATCAAGTAATGATGTTGCGTCATTTACAGGAGTGTTGACGGTATTAAAAGACGGAACTTTAGATTGCAGGGCTTTATCAAAAGTAACCTGTCCAGTACTCTTTAAATCAGCTGCACCGATAATGTCAATTGGCACCGGGCTATCGGTTAGGGTCCGCTTGGTAGACCTCGAACCTGTCGACACCACTACTTCATCCAGTTGATTCCCTGCATCCTCTAATTTTACATCCAGCGTAACCGGAACACCAATCAGCGTTACTGTTTTTGTTACTTTTTTATAACCTACCATAGAAAATGTAATACTTTGGGCACCATCCGGCAGCGAAAGCGAATATTCACCACTGGAACTGGTAACTGCGCCCGGACCCTTGACCGGTGTTACAGAGACACCGGGCAGGGAATTGTTCTGGCTGTCTGTAACCTTACCCTTAACTACAACCTGGCCCCTTGTTTCGGCAGACAAAAAGAGGAATGCACACAAAAAACACGTGCTTAAAATAATTTTCTGATAGATTTTTTTCATAATCGACATTTTTTGTGAAATAATTAATTCGTTTACAATGATTTGTAACTTAACTAATACAATTTAGCCATTCATAACCAATAAAACTACTGTAAAACCAACTAATTTTTCATTTTCGATAATGATCAAACATTTTTTTAATTTTTTTCTCATAATTAAGATATAATAAATGTCGTTTTACACATCAACAAACATAATTATTGAATTAAATGATACTATTTTCAACAAAATATCAATAATATAAAATATTTACTCACCAATAAATCGCAGTTACAACTTAAAAACCTTATTTACAATAAATAACTGGCGATTATTGAATATAAAAGCCAAGAGTATACCGTTCAAAGAACATTTAACAGAAACTACAGGCCGTTAACTGAAATAAAAAACACCTATAGACAAAAGCTGGCAGGAAGAATTTACTGCTATAGAGCTTTATGTAATAAGCTCGCTGAGCATAAACGTAAGAAGTTATATGTTGGAAATATTAATTATCCCGTAGATCAACAAAGTGGCTTGCACCAAGCAGACAAGGGTACAAACAGCTTTTATTGCAAATTAATACAGCTTTACATAAGGACGAATATGGGTTCCCAGAGATAAATAATTTTATTAGTTTAGCCCAAAAAATAAACATACATGAAATTAAGACTACAACTATTATTGCCGTTCCTGACTATTATCTCTATCTCTGCCTGCAAGCAGAAAACAACTGAAGCCCTGAATGCTTCGACGACCGACACCACCGTTATTCCCGATTCTGTTATAGTACCAGTAAAAGAAGCGAAGGTTTACATTGACAATTATTCTTCTAAAGCAGGATTCGTTGATGCGACGCCAGAAGAAATAGCTGCCGGAAAGCCGAAGAAAAAGCCAGACACCCGCTGTATCTGGTTTAGCAAAGACAGGCTGCAGGCCATGCTCAATCAATTAGAAAAGGAAAAAGGTAATGGCATTCGTTTTTACCTGGCCACCTATGATAAAAAATACCTTGAAGCACAGACTAAGAAAAGCGCAGGTCATCCTCAAAAAGAATACTGGGGTTATAATACCCTTGTAATGGTTTCTACAAAACCGGCTAAAAATGATGAAGGCGAAGATATCAATAAAGATTACTATGTGGACATTGAAAAAGGAACACCTGCAACTGGAAGGCAGGGAGGCTTTATTGTTAGCCTGACTCCCGAAAATCGCGGAGAGTTATGCCCGCCCCCGGCTGATTGTTTTAAACAGGGAGCTACATTATTACCAAACCATTAAAATGCCGACCTATTTCACAGTTAACACAATATCCGAGCTCATCTGTTTTCTGGTTAGTCTTTACTGTTTATATAACGATAAGAACCCGTTTTGGAAAAGCTTCGTGTTTTATATGTTATTAGTATATGCTGTAGAAAATACAGGGATTTACCTCCGCATGATGAGACATTCCAATTCGATGTTATATGCCGGGTACCTGATTGCAGAATGCACAATGGTGAGCTGTTTCTTTTATCATTTATACATGAATTATAAATCGAGGGCCGCACTGATTTTCTACGCATGGTTAGCGCTGTTCATGGTTCTTTTCACATTGGAGTTAGGTGAAAACAAATTTACAATGTTCCCATTCAAAACTGCGGCATTTATGTCAGTAGTATTTGTTTTTGCCAGCTGCTATTTCTACCTGCTGGTCATCAGGGACGAGCATTTCAGAAAGTTGGGATCATACCCGCCTTTCTGGGTTGTAAACGGGATTTTATTTTATTATTTTGGGGGCACCGCCTGTAATATATTTTACGATTATTTAGTACATCAGCACCTTACCCCTCTGGGTATGTCGGTCAGATATATAATATATAACGTATTAAATGTATTGTTGTACGCCTGCTGGTCTTATGCTTTTATATGCAGATATCGTCAAAGGAACTTATCTTCCTCATCTTTGTAATCACCTCCATCTTTCTTCTCGCACCTATATTTTTAATTACCTACGTTTCAGTATATAATAAAAAGAAAGCTAAACACTTAGAAGAAAAAGAGGACTTGAGGAAAGTTTTTGAACTTGAACTCCTTAAGAGCCAGGTAGAAGTACAAGAACGGCTAATGCGGAACATTGCCGACAACCTCCACGATAATATCGGGCAGCTCTTAAGTCTCACCAGTGTTACCTTAAGTTCTATCGCAGCAGAAAACCCGCAGCAGGAAAAGATAAAAACAGCGGGAGACCTCACCATCAGGGCGATTAAAGAATTACGTCAGCTGTCTAAAATGATGAGCGGACACGAACTGATCAAGAAGAACCTCGGCCATGCCATTGCTGTAGAACTCGACTGGATAGAAAAAGGTACCGAATTAAAAATACAATTTCAGGATAATACCACTTATTCCAATCAGGAATATGCGGATAAAGAGTTAATTTTGTTCAGGCTGTTCCAGGAGATATTAAGTAATATTATCAAACATGCGCAAGCATCGGTAATTACGATTATGCTGGAACAGCTGCCCGGAATTTTGTCTTTAAATGTAAAGGACGACGGGAAAGGTTTTGTATTAGAAGAAAAAATGAAAGACGGAGGCGGAATGGGACTATTTAATATCAGTAAACGGGCGAAGATGATGGACGGTACAATCAGTATCACCTCAACTCCCGGCTCGGGTACGGAAATCATGGTTTCTATTCCTTATTTATAGATTATGGAAGACAAAAAAACAGCTATAGCAATAGTGGACGACCATACGCTGTTCCGGAAGGGAATAGTTAGCCTTTTATCGGAATCCGGTGAAATCAACGTGCTTTTTGATGCCTGCAACGGGGTGGAAATGCAAAGCATGCTGGCAAAAAACCCATTGCCCGAAGTTATTTTAATGGATATCAACATGCCCCAGATGGATGGGTATGCGGCTACGCAGTGGATCACGAAAAACCACCCCAGTATCCGCGTGCTGGCCTTAAGCATGTATGATGATGACAAGCCTATTATTGAAATGCTTAAAAGCGGGGCCGGTGGATATTTATTAAAGGAATCACGGACTACCGACCTGATTGCCGCAATTAAAACCATTGCAAGCCAGGGTTACTTTATGAACAACCTCGTATCCGGAAAACTGATCAGGTCCCTGCAAGATAAAAAACCTTTAAAAAACGATATCGACCAGTTATCTGTTAATGAATTAAAATTCCTGCAGCATTGCTGTTCGGAATTCACTTACAAAGAAATAGCAGACAAAATGAATTTAAGTCACCATACCATAGATAATTACAGGGAAGCCCTTTTTCAAAAATTAGATATCAAATCACGCACAGGACTGGTACTTTTTGCCATCCGCAATGACCTGATCAAACTTTAAGAATTATGGCAGAAGAATTAAAACCTGAAATCATATGTTTCGGAGAGATATTATGGGATAACCTGCCTGGCGGCAGAACGGCTGGCGGGGCACCGATGAATGTAGCTTATCACCTGAACCGTACAGGCGCAGACAGTAAATTGATCAGCAGAACGGGTAACGATACTGCGGGGAGTGACCTTATTGCTTTTTTACAGCAAATCCAGTTGCCTGCAGACCTTATCCAGACCGACCATCAGTATGCAACCGGTGAAGTGATGGCCACTGTTACGGAAAATGACGAAGTGGTATACGATATTAAACTGAATGCGGCATGGGATTTCATAGAGTTTAAACCAAAATACCGTTTACTGGCCAAAGAAGCTGATGCATTTGTATTCGGCAGCCTTTCAGCACGCAATGAAACCACGAGGAATACGCTCCTGCAGATCCTGGAAACGGCTTCTTTTAAGGTATTTGATGTGAACCTGCGCGCACCGCATTATTCAAAAGAGATATTGGAATTGCTCCTGTCTAAAACAGACCTGCTTAAATTGAATGAAAATGAGCTGCTGTTGTTAGGCGAGTGGTTTTACGAAAAAGGTGCCGCTGAGCAGGAAACCGCAAAGTTTCTATTAGGACATTTTGGTATTGAAGAAATCGTGATTACCAAAGGAGCTGAGGGAGCCTCCTACTATACAGGAGATACTTATTTTACCGGAACCGCCTACCCTGTTACGGTTGCGGATACGGTGGGTGCGGGCGACTCCTTTCTGGCTGCTTTCCTGCATAAAAAACTAACCGGTTCGGCTATACCTGAGGCACTCGATTATGCCCTGGGCCTGGGTGCTTTTATCGCCGGCAAGAACGGTGCCTGTCCGCCCTACACGAAAGAAGATCTGAAAGCATTCATGCACCAATCCGTAAAAAACAGTTGATTCAGGAATAATTAATCGTAACAATTTGGATAAATAAGACCTTATATTTAGGTTTTTACTCTTATATTGATGAATATAATGAGCACAATTATGTTATTTAGACGTAATGAACTGACAATCACCAAATGTAAATTAAATGAAAACAAATATGTTCCTGAACAAAGCAATAATAACCTCATTACTTTTAGCCAGTATGGAAGTCGCTAATGCACAAGCAAAACATGAGGATACAGAATTCTATACACCAGTACCGAAAACTGTAGCTGCCGGAAAAACAAACACCGACGCACCTTCGGATGCCATCATCCTGTTTGATGGCAAAAACCTCGACCAGTGGGTTAAAACAGATGACCGTACGCAGGCAGCGGCTTGGACGGTGAATAAAGGCGTCCTTACGGTAGATAAAAAAGCAGGCAATATAGAAACGAAACAAGCTTTCGGAAACTACCAGCTGCACATCGAATGGCAGGTACCAAAAAACATCAGCGGCGAAGGACAGCTTCGAGGGAACAGCGGACTTTTCCTTGCTTCTATCGGTAAAGGTGATCTTGGATATGAGCTGCAGGTATTGGATTCCTATGAGAATAAAACCTATACCAACGGGATGGCCGGAAGTATTTATAAACAAACTACCCCATTGGTTAATCCTTCGAGAAAACCGGGAGAATGGCAAACATACGATGTAATCTGGACTGCCCCTACTTTTAAGGCCGACAGCACAGTGAATACACCAGCTAAGGTAACTGTTTTATACAATGGTGTATTGGTACAAAATAATTTCGAATTGAAAGGCCCAACGCAATACGTCGGTGCTCCATCTTACAGTAAAGCACATGGTCCGGCCCCAATCAAACTGCAGGCCCACGGAGATAAAAGTGAGCCGGTAAGTTTCCGTAATATCTGGATCAGGGAACTCTAAACCAATATTAAACCTATAGAAAAGGCGAACGACATCTAACTGTAGTTCGCCTTTTCTATTTAATACCTATCCATTAGTTTAACCGGTATCGGTAGATCTTCATTTCTCAAAGTCCCGGCTCACCCTTGCTGATCCGCAGACGCAGATAACGTGCGGCGCCAATCTTAGCAGCTGCATGAGTTTACAAAATCTTTGGATTTCCATACTCCATGCGGGCCCATACATATAAATATTTTAGCGTCTGTTACTTTTTCTTTTTTGCTGTCATCGTAACCGGCTTCAGCTCTTCAAAAACATTCACCGGAAGAATGTTCCCTGCCGAATCGAAACGCATTGGAGAAATACAGGTCTCCCTATTGTAACCATTACCTCCAGGAATGATAAAACGGTGGTAAGCTATATACCACTCATCTTTACCAGGTACTTTAACTACAGAATGGTGCCCCGCCCCCTGTACTACGCCACTCCCCTTCAAGACAGGCTCACCAGCTGCTTTTACAAAAGGCCCCATCGGAGAATCAGAAGTCGCATAAGCCACAGAATAGCGCGGGTCGCGCGTATCAAATTCAGACCACATCAAATAATACTTTTTATTACGTTTAAATACAAAGGGGCCTTCATTATAACCATCCGGTTTGATAGAAATCATTTCTGCGGGATTGTAAGAAATCATATCCGGGTTCAGCTTCACGATATTACAGCCGCCCTGTCCGAAGTACAGATAAGCAGCGCCATCATCATCAACAAATACCATCGGATCAATAACCTGGCCTTTAACCGCACCTTTGCTCACCAGCGGTTTACCTAATGGATCTATGAACGGACCAGTTGGCTTATTTGCCACCGCAACGCCGATATTGACATTTGCAGAGTAATAAAAGTAGTATTTCCCGTTTTTTTCCGCCATTGCAGGCGCCCATGCACGGGAGGATGCCCATTTCAGGTCTTTTGGCAAATCAAGGATCACGCCTTCATTATTCCAATGCACCATATCTGATGATGACCAGCAAGTGAAAAAAGTAGAAGCCCAGCCCACAGTTCCGTCTGTAGTTGGGTAGATATAATATTTGCCGGCAGCGGCAGAGATATGCGGATCCGCATATGCGCCCGGCAATACGGCCGCAGGAGCATTGTTTAACTCTTTTGTTTGAGCATATACGGCCGGAGCAACCAGAAAAACAGCCAGCACTAATAATTTGAGGACCTTCATACAATCATATTTTTTGCTAAATATAATATATGAAGGTTAAAAAATACCTGTTTCTCAGCAAATGCAAATAAAACAGGTAATAATGTATAAAATTAAGGCAATAAAAGCCTGTAAAAAAAAAACGCCCGCGATAGACATCGGGGCGGTTCTTATCAATAAAATTAAATTATACCTTTTTTGGAGGCAAATCAAATGCAATCGCTTCGTGCTCAAAATGACCGTTATGCGCACCATCGCAAAATGGTTTATTTTTTGAAAGTCCGCAACGGCAGATAGTCAGCACCGTTCTGCCTTGCAATCCATATTCATTACCGCTTTTATCTACGATTTCGAAATCTCCCTCTATTTTGACCGACCCGTTATTATTGATCGTAAGTTTTGTTTTTGACATTTATTGTTTTGTTTCCCGCAAAATTAGAACAATGCTTCGAATGCGAAGCATCTGATTTCTATTTAGAAACATTCCTTAAAACATCCGGTCAAACTATTGTTTTAGCAGCTATACCTTCCACATGACCATACAGATTCAGCAGGGAAAACGGACATAAAAAAAAGGAGCATCTTTCGAAACCCCTTCTTTTTCTTTATCATACTCGAGAGTACTTTGTTATTTAGATACCGTTGCCAGTGTTACAAAATAAAAAGCCTTGGGTTGATCTTCTTTTGCATACCAGCAGGCAAAGTTCTCTTTGTACCATCATTGTTTTTGAATGATAATGGAGAAACGTTGTCCTGGCTTTGCAGTTGATCACCGATAAATAGGGCCTCTTGCTGGAACTTGTCGGTTGTACTTTGATTTTTGATCTGATCTTTCATGGTGAGGTATTTTTTTCATCTTAAGAACAACGGCCGTGCCAGAAAGTTTGTCTGAATACAGTCAAAAACACCTAAATCGTTATACCCGGCAACTAAACGTTTTTTTTTCTATTTATTATTGTTTTAAATAAGAATGTCTATTTTTACCTTATCATGAACACGGAGAAAAAGGATTCAAAAAAGGACATCTTTATCAAATGGATCAAGCGGATCGGTATTTGGGGGTTTCTGTTTTTCCTGGTTAAAGGGTTGATCTGGCTTGCTCTTGGTTACTGGGTATTTAAATAGAGCATTCAGCATTTCAGGTAAAAGAATAGATAAACCATATAGAGAAATATTGAGCTGCCTCTATGGGCAGCTCAATATTTCTGATCAGATAAGAAGCTATCTTCTCGGCATTCCAGTCAACATCAGATGATCATTTCCAAAATGGAGCCCCTGTTTAGGGTTCAGGAAACGGGACTACGCAGTAGGCTTTAATGTTCCTTCTTTTATACTCTCTAAAATTGCTTTTGTGTCTTCAAAACTTGTATGGTGAAAAGCATTGATACCTAATTTCTTGGCAGTTTCCACCTGGAAGATACGGTCATCAAAGTAATAACATTGTTCTGGCCTTGCCTGTGCAACACCTAAAGCAAGCAGGAATATGTTCGGGTCGGGTTTACGCATTTTCACATCGCAGGAAGAGACAAACGCATCAAAACACTGGTGAAGTTTAAACTTTTTAACCCGGTAAGTATTAAGTTCCTTACCTTCATTATTAATCGAGATCACCCGGAACCCGCATTCCTTTTTCCATTCTTTCATCCATTCCAGTAACCCCGGAAGTTCTTTAGATCTGGAATATACAAACTCTTTAAAATCTTCTCTCGGGAAATCCCTCGGATGGTTAAATACCACCGTATCAAGGTATTCGTCCAGTGTCATATTCCCGATTTCAAAAATATTAAAAACATAGTTATGTAAGGTGTTCAGCTCCTCATAATCAAGACCGAACTTTTCCGCCGCCAGTTTCCTGGAGTCATGCCCCCATCCGTTAGTCAGCAATACCCCACCGATATCAAAAAAAAGTATTTTCGTTTCTGTATTTTCCATCATAATGTATCTTCCATTAATTTACTTTCGTAAACTTAGCTATTTACCTACAAAATAATGCGCATAAATTATAGAGATACGTAATCAAACTGTCACTATATCGTGATGCGGCCGCCGGTCACTGGAATTGTAGCACCAGAAATATAACTCGCCTCTTCTGAGGCAAGGAAAACAAAAGCCGGTGCCACCTCCACCGGCTGTCCCGGACGTCCCATTGGCGTATCTTCCCCAAAATTTTCGGGGTGCTCCATAGTAGAAGGAATCAGCGGTGTCCAGATTGGTCCGGGTGCCACCGCGTTTACCCTGATGCCTTTTCTGCTGCCCAGCAGAATCTGGCTGAGATTAGCAGTAAAATTCTGAATCGCACCTTTAGTAGCCGCATATGGAAGTAAAACCTGGCTTGGGGAATAAGCATTTACTGAAGTGGTATTTATAATGCTGCTGCCCGGCTTCATAAAAGGCTCCGCAGCTTTACAGAGATAAAAAATCGCCGTAATATTCGTATCAAAAGTACGTACCCATTCATCAGCAGGAATTTCCTGCAGAGAATCCCTGCCCATTTGAAAAGCCGCATTGTTGACAAGGATATCAATCTGCCCAAATTCTTCCACCGCGCGGCTGATGATTGCTTTACAATGCTCCTCGCTCCTGATATCGCCCCTTACCAATACCGCCTTTTGCCCGCATGCCCTGACCAGGTCAGCGGTATTTTCCGCCTCCTGGTCTTCTGTTTCATCAAAATAACTAATCAGCACATCTGCACCCTCCCGCGCAAACGCAATAGCCACAGCACGGCCAATACCCGAATCTCCGCCTGTGATTACTGCTTTTTTGCCCCGCAATTTGTCTGAACCCTTGTAGGATTCTTCACCATGATCTGCTATCGGATGCAGCTGATCTCCAGTTCCTGGAATTTCCTGCGTTTGTTTAGGAAACGGAGGAACAGGATATTTATCATGTGGATTGATTACTGTTTGATTTTCCATCTGCTTATCATTTAATGATACCGGTTAATCCTTATGCTTTTTATCTACATTCGGCAGGTCGTCTCCCCTGTTATCAGGTTTTTTAACCTTGATCAGCGAATCGATTTCTATCGCCATTTTGTTGTGCATTTGAAGCACAGGTAGTGTTTTAACAGCAAAATCTTTGATCTTACCATCTTCAAACCTGGCCGCCCCATTAAACAGGTCTATCGTTTTTGCATGATCTTCCACCATCATCTGCATATAGTTCTGATCGTATTCGTTGGCCTGCATCTGGCGCATCGCGGCAAGATGGCTTTGCTCTGCAGGAGGCAATGCTCCTGGCAATTTCAGTCCCATACCCTTAGCTAATGCTTCCAGTTCCTGATTGGCCTTCGTGTGGTCAGTGATCATCTGCTTTGCAAACTTAATAATCTCTGCACTTTTAGATTTTTGTGTAGTCAGATTTCCCATCTCAACTTCCATCATTCCGCCAACTGCGGCTTTTTCAATAAAGCTTGTTTCGGTTAGTTTAGGATCTGCATCCTTCACTGCTGATTTAGATACGGTATCCAATGTAGTATCTGCAGGAATAGTAGTGGTTCCCTGGTTTTGTTTATCAGATGATTGACAGGCTTGTAAAGAAAGCAGTACACCAGTCATCATTGCCAGATTTTTAATTTTGATCATAAGGATAGTTTTAGTTATTTCTCAATTTAACACGGTGGTATATAAATGGTTTTTGCTATTTTGAAAAAATGGATAACCAGGCCGACTATCCAGTCGCCGATAGATTTTATTCTTTGACCGGTCCACTGCCGCATTTCGTCACACTTCCGATACATTTAATTCTGTAAAACCAACCCCTACAGCTCTCCCCTGCCAAACTGCCATTTATAATCAGTCTGGGCAGATTTCAAGGAAGAAAAGAGTATACTTATCAGTTGCAAAATTACCACACTAAACTTTTTTGCTTTGTCATCGCCGGGGCCTTTGAACTTGAAAACCGGTTATTGCAAATGCGTGATGGGTTGGCGGTTAACGGACCGCGCGCAGTAGAGCTGGAAGCTTTAAGCGAAGGCGCACTATTGCTGACGATTGAATTGCCCTGACTATTTAGTCATCAATCCGGAGATCACATTAATACTTAGTGCTACAATAACCGTATTAAACGCAAAAGCTATCAAACTGTGTATCAGTGCCAGGCGCCTGATCTGCTTAGAACTGATTTCTACATCAGAAACCTGGAAAGTCATCCCGATCACAAAAGAGAAATAAGCAAAATCAAGGTAATCGGGCTCCTTTTCTTTCGGGAACTCTAATCCTTCCTCGTATTTATCCGGTGATTTCCCCTTTGGAAGCGACTCGTAAAAGAGATGGGCATAACGAAATACGAATAAAGTATGTACCAGCGCCCAGGAAGAAATCACGGCAGCTATGGAAAGGAGGATGTGTAATGTAAGCGGCAACCCGTTAAGGTGCTGCGTGGATTTAAGCAATACCACAACCACCAGAAGACAGATCAGTGCGGCAGAAAGTATAAATACAAAAAGCAGTGTACGGTTACTATCCTGCAGTTTCGCGATTTTTTTCATTTCCAGCGGATGCACGGATAGTATTGTAGACCAGGAAAGGGAAGTAAGAATAATAGCAAACCCAGTCCATGTAGTAATAAACTGGGTTGGCGGTGCTATTTTACCATAGCCGACCGCAAAAATGATCAGCGCTGCAACAAAAGATATATAAAATTTATAATGGGCATCTAATCTCGTGATCTGCATGAATTCGACAATTTAATTTGAGCTGCAATTTTAGCCAAATTAAATAGAAAAACACTAATTCCATTGTTATACGAAATCACTTTAGGCCACTTTAGGTAAAAAGTTTTGGTAATGCATTTTCAAACTCTTCTTAAGCAGCTGTCTTGCTACGTGGATCCTTGTTTTAACGGTTCCAATAGGGATATCCAGCTCATCCGCAATTTCGTGATACTTATATCCTTCGAAATATTTCAGGAATGGGGTATAATACTCCGGCTGCAATTTCGAAAGTGCTTTATAAATATCTTCCATTACAAACTTACCATCACTATCATTTACACTCGCACTATAATGAAGCTTATCTGAAGTAATCTCATCAGTCACGGTCATGATAGAATTGGTTTTGGTAGCCCTGCGGTAGTTATTTATGAAAGTATTCTTCATAATAGTATACAGCCAGGCTTTGAAATTTGTGCCCTCTTTAAAGTGTGTAGAATAGTTGATCGCCTTTAACATCGTGTCCTGTACAAGATCATTTGCATCTTCCACATCGCGGGTAAAAGAAATTGCGAAAGAGTGCAGAGAGTCTTTATAACTGTAAAGCTGGCAATTGAAATCGTTTGTGCTCATAGTCTTTTGTTTTTCAAGTTAGATACACAGATATCGGCAAATCACATACCAAAAAAATTATAATTGTCAAGTAAAATAGTAATAACGATTTAAATATTTACTTTCAATAAATAAATACACAAATACGTGTGATTTTGAGGGTTAAGAGGATAAATGTGTACTGAAATATATACACATCAAAGCTAACAATGACCTTAAAATCAGTTGAGAATTAAGGAACCGGGATTGTTATCGGGAAAAACATTTTGTCTTAATAGATTGTATTTCAGACATATAGCTAGAGGGGAAAACAAGTTTCCCCTCCAGTATATCAAACACACCAATTTGAGAGCGTAATTTTAGTACAAGTGCAAGATTCAACTTGTTTTAAAACCTAGCTTGATAACAAAACTAGGTAAGTGCATTTGATTATTAAAGATTATTACACGAACGCTGCTTTTCCCTACACCAATACCCTCTTTCGAACGACTTTTGGAATGTATTTAACGTTAAAACATACAAATTTCAGGAATACTCGGCCCCGGCTCTGCGTAAATTCAAATAAAAACAGCCGGTTATAAAATGAAAACACTCCAGATCATCCAATCTGGAGTGCTACAAAACAAAACTTAGATCTAACCAAAATCAAGTTTTTTTGGGGAATTGCTGAGATTCCCATCGACGTCATGGACGGATTCGAACCGCCGTTAAGGGTTTTGCAGACCCGTACCTAACCACTCGGCCACATGACTTTATTGAGTGAGCCGATATCAATATCGGCTGACAGCAGCAAATATAATAATGTCTACTGAAATAGTAGTATTTATTTTTAATTTATTTGTCTTTTTAGTCTTAGCCGGGAAAACGCTATATTTATCTGCTCAATATGCCTTATTCAAACCATCCCGATCAATCGGATAATCATTTGCAGGATACTTATATATTAAACGGCTTCATACCCGCCGAGTTAAACCCTGTATATATATTAAAACATTGTGAGGGACCGGAAGATACCGGTGCAGCAGGATATTTTGATCTTCAGCCGGAACAGCTGGTGATAGATTTCGCATCATTTACAGATACCAGCAGTCCGATAAAGTTTCCGCAAGTTAATGTAAGGCTGGATCAGCAGTCGCTGATCTTATCCTGTCGTTGTCTCGCCACAAAAAGCAGACTTTGTACACATCAGGCAAGGGTATTGTTTAATATCATGCACCGGCCAGAGATCAGGATATTCTTTGATCAGCAATTGAGGCACGCAAAAATCCGGAGTTTTGCAGTCGATTATGGTCTGGAAAATGAAAAAGATCCGGATAACTTTTTTACGGTCGTATACGAAAACAAAAGGGCACGCATAATACCGCTTATCAAAGACTTGTTCCCCGTAACCAAAGAAAACAGTCTTGTATTGCAGCAGACCTTATTGCCAAAAAATGATGACGTACTTCCAAAAACCATAGAAAATGAATTAAAGAGAATATTGGTACTTAAACAGCATAAGTATTATTCCCATTTCCAGGTAGATTTGATCGAATGTTCCACAACCAGTACTGGAAAAATAAGAAATCCATTGAAACAGCTCAATGCGATGGATTATCTCTGGGTGGCAGAAAATGCACAGGAGATTAAGTTCTTTACAGCCATATCCAGGTTCCAGCACAATAATTATGAAGCAGAAAAATCTGCACTCGAAGTGGAAGGACTGAAAGCACTGGCAAAAAATCCTTTGGGGCTCGATGTGTTTTACCATGATGCCAAAATTTCTGCGAACCTTACGGCGAGTTCGGTAGTGCCGGTAAAATTACAGCATCCTGTTATAGACATTGTACTGTCGGTAAGCCTTAAAAAAGGATTTTACACCATATCCGGAGAACTGGTACTGGCTGGAAAAGCCTATCAGCTTCATCTGCTTAATATCAAATACAACAATTTCCTGTTTTACAATCAGACCCTGTACCTGGTCGGCAACCCCGACGTGTTAAGGGTTATTGATTTTTTCAGGCAAAACAACAACCACCTTGTTATCCACGAATCCAAGTTCAGCAGTTTCCGCCAAGACATCCTGGAAAAACTGGAGAACCAGATACGCATCAATTATTCTTATTTAAAACCTGCTACCGCAGAACAGCTTCAGGAAAGCAATTTCAACAAAGAAGCCGAAAAGATAATCTACCTTTCAGATTCCGAACAGTATGTACTCATTACGCCGGTAATGAAATACGGAAGTGTAGAAGTACCTATTCTCTCAAGGAAGCAAATTTTTGCGAGGGACCAGAATGGCCAGGTCTTTAGTGTAAACCGGCAGCAGGAAGAGGAATTACGGTTTCTTACGCTCATGACCCATCAGCATCCGGATTTTATGGAGCAAATGGATAAACAGGCATTTTACCTGCATAAAAAATACTTTTTAGATGAAGGATGGTTCCTTACTGCATTTGAGCAATGGCAAGAGCAGCAAATCACCGTTCTGGGATTTAACGAGCTCAAAGGCAATAAAGCCAATCCCAATAAAGCAAAAATCACCATTGAAGTAAACAGCGGCATCAACTGGTTTGACAGTAACTTCGACGTCAAATTCGGCCAGCAGAAAGTATCCCTTAAAACGCTGCACCGGGCTATACGCAACAAAAGTAAATTCGTAAAACTGGGCGACGGCACGATGGGCTTGCTGCCACGGGAATGGATAGAGAAATTTACCGAATATTTCAATGCAGGAGAGGTGATGGACGACGATATCATCCGCACGCCAAAGGTTAATTTTTCTGCGATCACGGATTTATACCAGCAAGAGATGTTGTCTGCAGCGGTAAAAATGGAACTTTCAACATATAAAGCGAAAATTTCCGGGTTCAAAAACATTGAAGCGATAGAAGTCCCAAAAACACTAAACGGGACGCTCAGGGATTACCAGAAAGAAGGCCTCAACTGGTTAAATTTTCTTGATGAGTTTGGCTTTGGAGGTTGCCTGGCAGATGATATGGGACTTGGAAAAACCATCCAGATTATCGCCTTTATCCTTTCTCAAAGGGAAAAAACCACACATAATACGAATTTGATCGTTGTGCCGACAACATTAATTTTCAACTGGCAGCAGGAAATCGCCAGGTTTGCGCCAGATCTGAAAGTGTTCACGATATATGGGGCCGACCGGCCAAAGGACAGCACAAATTTCAGTGATTATGAGATCATCCTGACATCGTACGGCACCCTGCTGTATGATGTGAGCTGGTTAAAGAAATACTTCTTCAATTACATCTTCCTCGACGAGTCCCAGACAATCAAAAATCCGGAATCACTCCGCTATCACGCGGTAAGGCTTTTGCAATCGCGGAATAAAATTGCAATGACAGGGACACCAATTGAGAACAACACATTTGATCTCTACGGGCAGCTTTCTTTTGCCTGCCCCGGTTTACTGGGCAGCAAGCAGTTTTTCAGGGAGCATTATTCTACCCCCATTGATAAGTTTAAGGATAACCAGAGCGCTATTGCATTAAAAAAGAAAGTAAGCCCGTTCATTTTAAGGCGGACAAAAAAAGAGGTGGCCACTGAGCTGCCGGATAAAACGGAGATGGTACTCTATTGTGAAATGGGAACAGAACAAAAAAATGCCTATGACGCTTGCAAGAACGAATACCTGAAGTTTTTAATGGGCGAAAAGGACGAGGATATCCCTAAGCACACTTTGCATATGTTAAAAGGGCTTACCCAGCTGAGACAAATTTGCAATTCTCCGTCTTTGCTTAAGGATGATTTACTGCTGCACGGCGCTGGTTCTTCAAAGATTGATACGCTGATGGAAGAGATAGCAAGTCATTCCCCGCAGCATAAGATATTGGTGTTCTCGCAGTTCGTTTCTATGCTCGAGCTGATCCGAAAAGAATTGCAGGAAAAAGGGATACCGTTCGAATACCTTACGGGACAGACCCGGGGCCGCCATAACCGGGTAAGTAACTTCCAGGATAACGATGAGGTAAGAGTGTTTTTAATTAGCCTTAAAGCCGGAGGAACTGGGTTAAATTTAACTGAAGCAGATTATGTTTATTTAGTAGACCCATGGTGGAACCCGGCAGTAGAAAACCAGGCAATAGACCGCTGTTACCGGATCGGACAGAAAAAGAATGTAGTTGCGGTCAGGTTAATTTGTCCTGATACCATTGAAGAGAAGATTATGAAACTGCAGGAAACCAAAAAGGAGCTGGTCAGTGATATTATCAAAACCGACAGCTCCCTGATGAAATCGCTGACTAAAAGTGACTTAATTGCTTTATTCAGTTAACCTTATCCTGCTGCTACAGGAACAAAGGTATAGGTACTTGATTCTTCACCAATCTCTACTGTAATCTTGTATAAACCACCCTCGGTATCCGTATATGTTTTATCCTTTACAAAGCCTGGCAGATCGTTTTTAGCAGTTTGCTCGAAATAACTTTGAAAATCTTTGTTGAGACCTTCTTCGGTTTTGGGGATGCTCACCATTGTCTGCACAGGAAGTGTGGTCGACTGCTTTTTTTCTAATGCCAGCATCATAATATCAAAATACCAGGAATTGGTCAGTTTAATCGCTTCAACAGTAAGCCCATCTACAAAGCCGAGTAAATTATGGCGTAACCCTGTAGATTCGTCCATAAAAAACCTGATACCGCAAGATTTTGTCCATGCTGCCCTTTCACCATGATCTCCGTTACTGGTAGCGCCATAAAAAGCAACCACGTATTCTAAAGACCCTGTGATGATCTCTTCTTCATGATTGACATTCTGATCCAGAACTTGCTGAGATACACTTTGCATCACTTTATCAAAATAAGAAGAATCTTCCATAAAGCTCATTCCCGAAATTGTTATTCCCGGTATTCCGCCGCTGCCTGTTCTTGCCAGGATACCATTTTTATATATCTTTAAATGTACTGCTTCTTCATTCCCAGATTTCAGCATGATCAGTACCTGCTCAACTTCAGACTTATCCATTTATTATTTTATACTATTAATTTTTTCTACAAAAACAGGTGTTTCTGTCAGTGTTAAAGCCAGCTTACCTTTCACAGTGGCCATCGTTTTCACACGCATTTCATCTGCACCCGGCACCAGGGTATAAACTTTTGCACCAGCGGCCGATCCAAGATCAAGCTGGTAACGCGCCGTTCTTCCCTTTTCGTCCGGTACAAACATAACATATATTTTTCTATCCCCTAAACCATAAACATCCACCCGCGGATCAGCATTCAAACTTTTGCTAAAATGGAAATCGCCCATCAACGTTTTAAACTGGTAAAAATAATCCGCTACCGGCCGTCTTTTATGTCCGTCAGCAAAACCTCCCGAAGAATACTGAGTAGTACTGTTCGGATCAACATCATCCAGCATATAAAAAACAGAACGTTTTAATCCATGTCTCATATACAGCAATGCCGATCTCAGCATCCAGTCTGCCTGTGTAATCTTTGCCGGTTTGTTGCCAATCGCGATTGCCCGTTGCGGACTGCCTGGATTCAGATCATAACCCGATTCTGTGATCCATACCTCCATGCCCCTTGCATATTTCTTAGACATCGCCACAAACTGGTCGGCCACCTTGGCTGCACTGCTTAACTCCGGCGCTTTACCCACCGTATATCCTTTACCAGGGATATAATCATTATTATACAAGTGATAATTGATCACATCAAAACATAAGTTTACAGAGCCATCCTTTTTATATCCCCTGTTCTTTTTGCACCATTCAATCATTTTGATCACATAGTTCACATCCGGATTTGATAACCCGCCCATCACTACCATCATAGAAGGATCGGCGGTTTTTACCCCTGCGTTTCTTCCTAACCTGCCCATATGCCCATCATAATAGGCCGACATATTTGCTGCGTACTCTTCCGCATTCTGGTGCCCCTGCGGCCCGCGCCAGTCTTTATCACGCTCATTATCGCATTCTACATATTTGATATACCCCAGCCCGATTTTTACTTGGTTCATCTCGTCGTTAGGCCATCTGGGGATATTGTTTACCGTAACTAAAGTGCGGCTGACCGCCTTATTATATCCATACCGGGCAGCAAACTGGAAACCCGCCTTTGCCTGGCTGATATAGGAAGCAGGATTGGTACGGCTTAATCCATAAGGTGCCGGTACATTATCACCCCCACGCTGATCTTTAGGATACGTATTATAAATCCATGGCGGTGTATTTTTAATACAGGAGAGTACCTCGATGCCATCCCTCTTGCACCGTTCATAAATCATATCGTAATTCCAGCCGCCGGCACTTACCGGGTTAAAAGTATACTTACCTTTCATTGGCTCCATCTTTTCCCAATCGAGATAGTGCCTTAATACACCGAAAGAGTGCATTACTCTCATTTTTCCGGGAGAAATCATCCCATTGTCCTGATCAGAAAAATCCCACTCGAAAGCATTGATCCCTAAATGGTTTTTAACAGGACTGGTATTAGGAACGGCTGCCGCGGCGGGCATATTTTCTTTCGCTTGCTGTCCCCTGCTGCAGGAAGAGATCAGCAATAAAGAAGTGATAACAGGTAAAAGAAGTGTTTTCATTTTGAGGCGTTTCCCTAATTTAACGAAAAAAAACATTAAAGTTTAGCCTCGGCAGTCAAAAAATTTGAGCTGCATGCATTAAAAACTCCAAGTGCTCCGCCAGAGAAATTGCTTAGCGGATTGGAAGGAGTGGCTGCATCCTGGCCGATAGTTGTAGCCAAAGTTCTGAAGTAATCATATACATCCTTATCCACACATTGCAGCTCTGCCGTCATCTTATCACCCATCTTGATTAAGGGATTGCCGGCTTTTTTATCAGTGCTGTAAAATAGCTGGCTGGTGTAGGTGATGCCATCGGTAGCATCATCGCTGCGTACAAATGACCCTTTGATAACTTCTCCGTTTACATATTGCCTGATCCGGTAATAATTGCCTTTACCTACCGGGTCGGTGTATTGCGGCACCATAAAAATATCCTTACTATCCAGCGAAAAATATTCAGCAGTCAGAGCCTCGAGCTTCACACCCTTTGGAGGGATAGTAGAACTAGCTACGTAAGTCTTACCGTCCAGCACCACAGTCAGCACGTAAGTATGTCCCATCAGACCCTGTAATACAGCTGTCTGATAAGCTCCTCCTCCCCTGTTCAATAAAGTCTCTGATACACCCGAAGTGATATCCTTAATCGTTATCACCGCTTCCGCCCTGCCTTTAAAGGTATTATCTTCATCAAAATTCTTTGATTCGGATACGGTAACCAGGTATGGTTCTTTAACAGTGGTGATTTCACCTTCAATAACGATTACCGGATCCGCACTATTCAGATTAATCGTGATTACTTTTTCGCAGGAACTGAAAACAGTACTGAGCATCGCCGCGGTAAAAAAAACAATTTTATTCCACTTCATCCTTTTAGTATTTAAAATTATAGGAAACTGAGGGCACAAATTTAAACAATGAAGTCTGCACGGCCTGTGTCCGGGAACGGTCGTCCGGGTTATCCCGGAAAGTAATTGCATAAGCATTTGCCCTTCCGTACGCATTATAGAGTCCTAATGCCAGCTCTGAAGAGAAATTCTTCCGCGTCGCCAATTTCCAGTTTGCACTCAGATCTAAACGATGGTATGCGGGCATGCGGTAAGCATTCCGGTCAGTATATAGAAACACCACCTGATTGTCGACATAATACTTGCCGCTCGGAAAAGTTACCGCGTTACCAGTATAATAAACGAAAGTTGCAGAAAGAGACCATTTGCTGGATAAATCATACATCCCCACAATCGAAATATCATGTGTACGGTCCTGCCGGGCCGGGTACCATGCATTGTCATTGATGCCGTCAATCTGTTTTTCCGTACGGGAGAAAGTATAACCCACCCATCCTGTAAACCTGCCCGCTTTTTTTCGGAGCAGCAGCTCTACACCATATGCTCTGCCGGTGCCAAAAAGCAACTGCGGTTCTATTGCGTCATTGCTCCTTACATTCGCACCGTCCCGGTAATCTACCTGGTGCTGCATGCGCTTGTAATAACTCTCCACACTAAATTCGTAATTGTTCTCCGCCAGATTTTTAAAAAAACCAAAAGATACCTGGTCCGCAATCTCCGGTTTGATAATATTGTTCGTAGACACCCATTTATCGGTCGGGCTGCTCACTGCAGAACTCGATAATTGATGGATCGGCTGCGTATTCCTTGCATAAGCAGCCTTCAAAGAAGAGGAAGTACTGATTTGCAATGAAGCAGACACCCTCGGCTCAAGATTAACATACGTTTTTATGATTTTGTTCTTCGGATAATTCAACGTATCCAGAATGGATCCTGATTCATTGAGCGTATAATAATTATTCGCACCGCCCAACACAGAGAACCCACTTGCCCGCAAGCCGTACTCGATTTTTAAAGTATTGGATGGCCGCCATTCATTATGTACATAAGCTGCATTTTCCCAGCTATGGGTAAATGCCTGGTCATCTAAAGTGATCTGCCCGCTATATTCTCCCGGCCTGATCGTATGATAAACAGAATTGATTCCCATTCGCCAGGTATTTTTGGCATTCGGGTAAAAACTAAACTCTTCCTTAAAATTGAGGTCCCTGATCTGGGAAGCAATATGCCCTTTAAAACTCTGCGAAGAATTGAGGTCGATGTTATACTTGTAATCACTATAGATCAGCGATGTATTGGAAAACAGTTTTGGGCCAAACTGGTGGTTCCATCTCAAAGTACCAGTTTTATTGCCCCAATCGATGCCGAACAAATCTCCCAAAGCCAGCTTATCCTGCCCCAGGTAACCAGATAAATAAATCTTATCGTGCTCACCCAGCTGGTAATTAGCTTTTAAATTGAGATCGTAAAAGTAGAGCGCACTTTTATTAACTACGGTATCACTGCTTGCCTTTAAAAACAAATCAGCGTAAGTCCGTCGCGCACTAATTAAAAAAGACCCCTTATTTTTCACAATCGGTCCTTCGACAGTAAGACGGGAAGCAATGATACCGATTCCGCCATTTACACTGATCCGCTGGTTATTCCCGTCGTTCATTCGCACATCCATTACAGAAGATAAACGCGATCCGTATTGTGCAGGCGTATTTCCTTTGTAAAGCGTCACATCTTTAATCGCATCGGAATTAAACGTAGAAAAAAAACCAAGCAAATGCGACGGGTTATAGATTACAGCTTCGTCCAACAGCACCAGGTTCTGATCTGCCGCACCGCCGCGCACAAAAAAGCCGCTGTTCCCTTCACCGGCAGACTTTACCCCGGGCAGCAGTTGTACCACCTTGATCAGGTCGCGCTCACCAAAAATTACAGGTACGTGCGCAATCTCCTGCATACTCAGCTTTTCTACACCCATTTTCGCCGAGCGTACATGTTCTTCATTTCTCTTATCTGAAATTACTACCTCATCGAGGTTGCTGTTTTGCGGGATCAGGGAAACTTTAAGCTGGATGTTTTTATTGAGGGATACCGACCGTTTATCTAAGTCATAACCTACATAACCGATCAGCAATTTATAATCTCCGGCAGGTGCCGTGATCGAGAAAAAGCCATATTCATTAGAAACCGCAGTTATTTTGCTATTTCCTTCTAAACTAATAGTAACACCAATCAGTTGTTCACCATTAGCAACATCACGGACATATCCGCTGATTGTATATTTAACTTGTGCAGAAACGACATTAATAGTAAGTAGTATTAGGGCAAAAAGGGGAAGCGCTCTCGTCATATCCTGGGTTAGAGTTGCAGGTAAAATCAATAAACCCTAAACTAACAAAAATAAAACAAGAAATGAGGTTTAATAACTATTTGAAGAGATATATTGAACAAACTAAACTATTAGTATAACGATTATCCTACGTTTTAACAATCAAAAATTCCAGTACTGCTGCATCAGCTAAAATAATCTGGTCGCCTTCAGTTAAAGGATATCCGATCAGCGTCGAATTTAACTTTTGTATAGATTCATCCTTTGCAGACCTGATTTTGGTTTTATTACCGGGGGGCACACCACCTTCATCCGCATAAATTTTAAACTGTGCAGTTGTGCTATCCCATTCTATATGCGCATGTTGCCTGCTGATATACTTATTGCTGTCCAGCTCTCCCGGGAAAGCTATCCCGTTAATCCGGTAAGAACCATCCTTGGCCTGTACATTTTTCTCCCGCCCGATATTGATACGGTTTGTCCCTGTTTCTAATAGATATTCCTGCTGTTCGGCCTGTCCGTTTAAGATACTAATTTTAGCGTTTGTAGCTATAGCCTGTTTAACTTGCGTGCGGGAAGCTGTCTTCAATATTAAACCTACCCTGATCGCTTCTTTTTTAACAGATCCGGCTGGCAGCTCATCCTGAAACAAAACCTCTAATTCCCAATCGGCTGGCAATTCAATCGCATAATTATCTCCTATACGCTGTATTTCTTCCTTCAACACACCTGGTTCTGTATGATAAAGTGCTGTTTCATACAAAAAACGTTCCCCTTCCTCTGCGGCAATATAAAGCTGCAAAGCAGCAATCCCCTTACCTTCACCTCCATCCAGCCGCTGTAATTCTTCCTTAATAAATTGCAGTATTAAATCCCGTAAGCTTTTGGCATCCAGATATTTATTATCTTTTTTGTTTTTGAAAAAATCAAACATCTTTTTATAATTTATAAATTATTAGTTTCCAGCTGAAATACTGGACATATATCCTTTTCGCACTAGAATCGGAATTACCTTTTCTGATGCCAGCCGTATCGCTTCTGAAGACCCTTTAGTCGATTCAATCCTGATACAGGCTACTGTGTAACCAGTACCTTTACTATTTGGCGCAAAAAACACATACCATCCGTCATTCACCTTCTTCTTTTTAACAATCCTTTCCGGTGTTCCGGTTTTACCCGCAACCGCAATACCGAATTGTGCTGCTTTCCCCGCGCTTTGTTCAATCATATAGCGTTTCAATAATGCTGCGTAAGCCGGATCTTTGGCCAGTACTGTTCCTTCCTTTGTTTTAACCAGCGAATCACTTAACTTCAGCACATACCGGTTTGGCATCAGCGTGCCCCGATTTGCAATGGCTGCCGCCAAACGCGCAACCGATGCAGGAGTAGCGATCAGCTCCCCTTGCCCCCAGGCCATTCCGGAAATCCCTGTAGCGCGGTTTTTATAAATATCACTCGCATCATAACGGCTGCTGAACTCTGTTTTTTTCCACAGATCCAGCCAGGTCTGCTCCCTATCACCGATAGCTGATTTTCTTCCGTAATAATATCCGCCTACCCCGTGCAGGAACATACCGGTCTTCATATAAAGGTCGGCCATCTGCAATTCCAGATGCTGCTGGTTAGCCAACTTGATAAAGTAGACATTGTTAGATTTCACGATCGCCCGTTCCATATCAATCTTACCTGTTTCATCAGGCTCCGGCCCGGTGCTTCTGATCCGTTCTTCAGGGCGCACTAAATATGTCTGCTGCGCAGCCTTTGTCCCTAACTTATTAAAGGCAGCCATTGCCGTAAGCAGTTTGGCCGTAGACCCGGGCTGTGTAGCCACTGTAAAACCAAGATCGGCCGTAGTAGTCCAATTTCCCAGTTTATTCTGATCCGCTACGCTCATCGTAAGCTGTTCCCAGTTTTTCACCGGAGGCAAGGGGTAAACCGCAGAAGCGAGTACATCGCCTGTATTTGCTGCCATTATTACTACAGAAACACGGTTTCCTGCAGCTGCAGGGTCTGATGCAATCGCCTGCTGCAAAGTAGTTTGCAGCGAGGCATCCACACTTAGCCTGACATCACGGTTGCGTTTTTTGAAAACAGCAATCCCGGCAGTATCTAATCCGGAAACCAGTAATGGGATCAATGCGGTATAGTCTTTTTTCACCACTGTCATTTCTTTTGGTCCCCTTGGCAAAAATCTATCTTCTTTATATTTTGAAGCAATCAATGTATAACCTGTAGTGCCCATCTGGAAACCGCGTAATTCTGCTGCATGCTCATATTCTGCAAAGTACCCATTGATTGCGCCGTTAAAAACACCACTGTTTGCATCGCCGGTCCAGAAAAACAACTGCTCTTCAAATGGATAATAGCGGCGTACACGCTTGTGCATAGCTGAATCAAGATCATAATTGACAATGCCGGCATTTCTTAACTGCTGCTGCTGCTTTTTGATGAGCTGCGGGTTGCTGGTTGCCAATATTAAGCCCGACCGGTCATAGATATTTCCTGCTTCTAATTTTTTCATCAGGATGCCGATCCTCGGATTATAGCTGAACATCCTGCTGCCGCTTTTATCGGCTACAAGTGCCGGTTTGGCAATCCATTGCTTACTGTTAAAGCTATACCGTGAAACATTGACCGCCAGCAGCAAGATTGCCGCACATGCCGCCAGTAACGCAGGCACCAGATTTTTATCTTGCTGTTTTGTAATAAACTTCATTTGTACCAGGGTACCTCTCACACGGGAAACGGACAACAGGAAACCAGCCGCTACGAAATTGATGACCAGAGAGGATCCTCCATAACTTTCAAAAGGCAGGGAAACCCCTGATAACGGTAAGGCACCGATAGAACCGCCTGCGATCAGGATAAACTGCACAAAAGTACAGACACCGATCCCGGCACTGCAGTAAAACAGGAAAGGCGTGCCCGTTTGCCTGCCGATAATTACCGAGCGATGTAAATACATCAGGAATAAAATGAAAATACAGGAAATTCCTGTCCAGCCGAACTCTTCGCCAATAGCCGGCAAGATCATATCTGTATGCGCTTCAGGAATCGTTTTTGCAAAGCCTTCCCCTGTCCCCTGTCCGCTCATACCGCCACTCGCAATTGCCCATAATCCGTTTGCTACCTGATCGCCGCCATAAACCTCATTATTCCAGGCATCCTGCCAGATCGCTTTACGATCAGACAGACGCTCTACCGGTCCGGGTACAATTTTATCCAGATAAGGGATTTTATCAATCGTCAGGAAAGCAGTAATAACAACCAAAGCCATGATCGCCGATTCACTGACCGGCTTGCGCCTGATCAGGTGATATAGCGCTAATACGCCGAAAGTAACCAGCACATCCATCCATACGTTCTCCAGCAGCCACGAAACCAGCACAAACAAGATCACGAATGCTGCCATCACCATAAAATCACCCCTCGAAAACGAGAAAAGTACAATAAAGGTGAAGCAAATTACGATTGCCGGACCAAGATCGCCGAGCAGTAAGAACAGCATCAGTGTCAGAATGATCGATACCAATGCAAACGAGAAGAATGACCACCGCTTTTTCCAGTTCGAATAAGCAGAAATAAACTGCTCATTCAACGCGAAGAAACCCGCAAGAAAAAGCACGACAAGATATTTAACAACTTCACTGGGCTGTACACCAAAAAGGTTCACCTTAACACCACTTCCTTCCGGGCCCGCGCCAAATAAAAGCGTAAAAGCTAGTAAGGCAATTGCCAAAGCAATCCATGGCCAGCCATTAGCCGCAGAAGCATCCTTAAAAATGAACAAACGATAAGCTTTGGCATCCGCATTAAACTGACGCAGATCGACGAACAGCAATACGATCACCCCGATCACACCCAAACCTAAAAACCATAAAGAATCTATCGCCAGAAAACGGTCGCGCACCGGATCCTGTAAACTCAGGAGCGTTAAAAAAGACAATCCGGTAAGCAAGAATAACAGCGGCAATATAAACTGATCTGCCGCCGGAAAGCGAAACGATAAAACCGCATGCAGGATAACAAACGCCAGCAACACCCCTCCGCAGATATACCAGTACCACTGATTGAACTCCAGAGGCGTCCGCACCACCAATGCGCCGTCATTTTTCAGGTTATTAAAATCCCTTGGAGAAAGCAATCTTATTTTATGCGGTATTTCGTTAAATGTCAATGTCTTGCTGCCACCCAGTTCCGTTACGCCTTTAACCTGTCCGAATTCAGAACCAGGCTTCATGGGGATCACCTCGTAAGCCTTTCCTTTCGGCAGACCTTTGAACAGATATTGTCCGTCTGCACCAGTACGGGCATAAGCAGTAAAAGATTTTGCATCTATACTGTCCGACGGTAAAACTGTAGACAGCCGCAGCAATACACCGGGAACTTTTTCACCGGAATTACTGACCACTCCTTCAATCTCTCCATTCCCCAATTGCAAGTCGACCTCCGACGGCAAAGCCGGCGGGTTATTTTTCTCCTGTTCAAAGCGTTTTTCATCCGCACCGTTAAATCCAAGCAGTGCCCTCGATACGGCTACTCTCTTTTTAAATGAACTCCCTCCGGTACTTTCGGCTTCGTCTGCCAGTACATTGAACTTTCGCTTATTAAGATCCCCGGTATTGGTAAAAGACTCCCCGGGCTGCTGGTTTAAAGTAATTGCCCGGCCGATCAATTCCCTGTCCAGAGGATCATCAAGGTAATACCCTGTTGTCAATAATTTTTGTACCGCTTTCCCCGGATCAGCTGCGTTCAGGTTTACAATGGTCCCTTCCCGCAATCCCTTATCCACCTCTTTCATCCTGTCCTGCAGTACGCCAAACAACCGCATGGATAGGATCACCATCAACACTGTAATCAACCCCAGGAACAAACGTTCTTTGCCCCGTCCGCCGGTCTTCTCTAACTCCTTAACCATAATTATTTTTTCGCAAGCGAATCCGCCTGAACATTTCGTTTATTTAACCTTCCGTTCACAAAATACCCGTCAGGAAACTCCAGAAACACCTGTACGGGATGTTTGCATTTGATAAACTTCACATTTTTTAATTCCAGTGCGTTTTGACTGTACGCAACCCCTGTCTCAAAACCCTCTATGACGAGGTTATCGACCACCACGTATTTACAGCGCGGAGACAGCAGCAATGCCGGCCCCCCGTAAGCCGAATCCCGCAACAACACCACATTTCCTTTCGTCCGGATCACTAAACTATCCCTGTCAATATTCAATGCCTTCGTTAAACGGACAGGAGATTTAAACACCTCATCCGAGAGCAGCAAGGTGTCACCCTTAAACCTGGCGATACTGTCCCTCAGCTGTTTTTCCTGAAGACTGATCACAGGGGCTGCCGTTGCAGCCACCGGTATCTCTTTGTGTGCCGACAAAAAATACGAGAGAGATAACCAGATCGAAGTACCCGCCAGCAGCACACAAAATACGGTTAGAAAAATGAGTAAAAACTTGTTGACCTTTACCTTACCATCATCTTCAACAGCTTTTACTTCGGCCGCTGAATTTGTACTTTTTACAGAAGTTACGGGTGGAAGAGTTACCGGTATAGCAGGTTTTGTTTCTGCAGGGCGCAAGATTTCATGCTGTACAGGCGACTTATCATTTATTGCCAGTACCACAGTAATATTATCTTTTCCGCCTGCTGCATTGGCCCTTTTTATCAGCTCTGCCCCTTTGGTCTGTAACGTACCCGGAGCAGTAAGAACCGCAGCAATTTCTGCGCCCGTTACCAGATCTGTTAAACCATCACTGCAAATCAGGATCATGTCACCCGGCAAAAACGGAGAAGAACCAGTTTCAAAATACGTTTCCGTCATTTCTTCTCTGCTGCCCAGCCCCAGCGCCTGGTTAATTTCGTTCCTTTTAGGATGCTGCATAGCCGCTGCCTCGGTTAGACGTCCCGATTCTTCCAGAAAACCAACAAAAGACTGGTCGTGCGAAATCTTCACCAATGATTTATCCCTGAAGAGATACAGCCGTGTATCCCCTACATGGATATAATACAGCATATTATTCTGCTTATTGATCACTGCAACAGTAGCTACACAAGCCATATCTGCCAGCTGCTTATCCAGCAATTTCTTTCCGATGATCTCTTCGTTGGCCAGATTAAATGCAACGATCAGCTGGGTGATTACTTCACTTCCGATCTCGCCAAGCTCCGCAACAATCACCTCTTTAGTAACCGCCGCCGCAACTTCGCCCCCCTCATATGCGCCAACGCCATCAATTACACCAGCCAGTATAAACTGTCCGTTCATTAACTCTTCAGCAATGAAAACATCTTCGTTATTCTTCCTCACCTTTCCGGTGTCGGTAATTCCAAATAGATGATCAGCCATTATCTTTATGATTTTTAATATCCAAAAAATGTCCTGCCAAAAGCAAAACCCCAATCAGCAGCAAGCAAACCGATAAAATATTCATCCGTTAAGGCTTAAAAATGTTGATCCCTATAATTCCGTTCAGCAAAATCCTTGAATTAAATGGTAACTCCACCCATTCAGGTTTATTGACCTCACTCCTAACCACCTCATTATCATTAACTATTGTTTTTTCACCAAAAGAGGCCAAATAAAACTTCGCATCTGCCTGGTTATACCTGATCATCAGATGGGGAGTGCTCACCCATTCTGAAGGGATCATAAAAACATTCGGTTCTTTCCTGCTTTCCTCTTTTCCCGAAACCACTATTTCTTCTCCGTGCATCAGGTATTCGAGCTTTTTACCACGGAAGTTCGCATCCGGCAAAATCGTCTCAAACCTTGCATAGGCTTTTTCTACCGCCCTGTTAACCGTAGCCGGGCCATCTGCAGCCTGCAGTTCCATAGCATACGGCAGCTCGTAATATCCTTCACTATAATAAGTAAAGCCATTCAGGATTTCCTGGTTCACGTCCAGGGTTTGTGCGATCCCTGTCTGTCTCGGGATAAAAGTAACCCGCAGGTTCTCTTCCTTCTGGCTGCTGCCGGGAAGCAGCTTCCCGATAAAACCTTTGTCACCTCTTTCATAATCGGGATGTGAAACGAGCCTGAACACCCATTTAGAACTCGAAGGTTCTACTGTTTTGCCCATTTTCCGGTATTCGTTCAACAATTCATAAAACTGCTTTACAGATTCATGAACGATGATCCCGAACAAGCCTTGTTTGTGTGCCAGAAATTCTTTGTAATCTTCTTCGTTAAAGCAAATGATATATTCATGGTAAAAAACCACCCGGTTAGCGAAAGATAGCTGGCCGATAGATTCCTTAAATTTTTCAAGGATGTATTTATAAACTTCATCAGGCGTTAACCCTTTGGCTGCTTGTTTCGCCTTAATTTTTTCAGTTGGAAGAAACCAGTCCTGCAGACCTGTTTTTTTCCAGAAACTTGACTTTTCTGCCATCTAATTCTGTATGTTAAAAAACCTTTTACTAAAAATGCAATGTCGTGTCGAGGTCCATCACGGTGGTATCCTGCTCCCTTTGCGGCGCCGGCTTAAGCTGCACCGGCTGCTCAACTTCAGGGGTATCTTTAACCGTATCTTCCTCATGGTCCCAGCTATAGCCCTTGCTGTCCTGCTGACGACTGGCTGTGTCAGGTTTCACTGTGTTCTCCGGGTAAACCTTTACAGGCTTTTCCGGTGCCCGGTACAGTAAAAAGTAGCAAAGCAGCGCCGCCATTAAAAATACGGAAAGTACCAGCACAAAAAAAACAGGTTTACCAATTACCACCACCGAAGTATCTCTTTTTTCTTCGCCACCCTCCTGGTAATTGAGCAGTAAAGTCTGCAGCCGCTCATTTTCCATTTGCAGCAACGAAGTATCCTGCGGCTGAATACCGTTTACTGTCACTTCAGAAACACTGCTCCTGACAATTGCTTCCTGCAAATCCATTCCATTGGCATACCTGTTTTCAGGTAATTTTTCGAGGCATTTTCTGATGACCGCAAGCAGCCAGGCCGGAACCTGCATTTCATGGTTCTTTTTATCCGTCGACCAGTTCTGCGGTAAGTTTCCTTGTCTCAATTCCAGCACATCAGGCACAGGAAGTTCCAGGTGACCGACCAATACATCATTCCGTGATTTCTGCCCGTTATCAGTGAGCGGATATGGCACCTGACCAGCCAGAAGCTCGTACAAGATTACCCCGTAACTGTAAACATCAGTTTCAAACAGCATTTGTCCCTCGCTCTGTTCCGGAGCCATAAACTCAATCGCACCGGCATGCCGGATACTTGTTCTCCGCTGCTCATCAGACATCGCCGATAAACCAAAATCCAGCAACACGTAATTGCCGGTATGCACGTTAAACTTTACATTATTACTCTTAATATCGCCATGTTTTACCGTCACTTTATGACAATGGGCTAAAGCATTTGCCAAATGCCCGGCCACCTTAATCGCCTCATTGACAGTAAATATCTTATCATGCGGTTCCTTCAGTAACTCTTCCAGATCCGGCCCTTCAATATATTCCATTTCGATAAACGGAAAGGAACCACTTTCTGTAATGCCAGAATTAAGGATTTTTACCACATTCGGATTTGGCTCTTCATTTACCTTTTTGAGCTTTTCTACCTCATTCTGGAAACTCCTGAAATTTTTGTCTTCTGTGCTTTCCGTATGAACCGGCGTGGGCAATAATTTTACTGCAGTTAGAATAGGCCCGTAACGGCGCCCTTTATAAACTGAACCCTGGCCTCCGGTACGCAATGCGCCCATGTTTTCCAGACCTTCAGTAATCGTAAATACTTTACTCATTTCAGCTAATTGAACTCTGTGTGATGTAAAGCTAACAATTATAGTTCCAATGTTTAACTAAAAACGCAGGTAACTGACAGTCCTCATCCGGCATCAGTCCCTTTTCAGTACCTGTCAATCAAAAGCAGTATGTTAAAAGAACAGCCCGAACAAGCGCCTGAATAACAATAATGTTTATTATTATATTTTTTCTTCCAATGTTGTAATATTTACGCCCCGGCACCTACTCATTGATAAAGGACGATACGATAGCGCATGATTAAAGAAGACGAATTTTTAAAGCAGATAGAAGAAAACCGGGGCATCATATACAAGGTGATCAATCTGTATGCAAATGATCTGGAAGATAAAAAGGACCTCTACCAAGAAATTGTTTTCCAGGCATGGAAGTCATATCCGAATTTCAGATCAGAATCGAAATTCTCTACATGGCTGTACAAAGTGAGCCTTAACGTATCCATGACCTACCTCTCGAAAACAAAAAAACAAACGCGGGTCACTGAAACTTTCCCCCTCGAAATGCAATTGGAGCATAGCGAACTTTCTGAGCGCGCAGAGGTGTTATACCGCGCAATCAGAACATTGAACGAGCTGGAAAGAGGAATCATTATGCTGCACCTTGATGGCTATGATAATACAGAAATCAGCGAAATCGCGGGACTCACCAAGGTAAATACAGGCGTAAAACTACACCGGATCAAACAACAATTAATCACCCTCTTAAATCAGAAATAACATGAACATGCAAGAAGAATGGGCAATCCTCAACAATGAAGTAATGGCAAAATCTGATATTGAACTCGCCCCCCTTAGCCACTCCATAAAAAAAGAATCAGGAAACCTGCTCGATACCCTGAAAAAAGGTCTGGACGCAAAAATGGCCTGGGCCAGAGGGATTGGGCTTACCGCATTGCTATTAGCAGTCTTCGCCCCCACGCATCTAAAATACTGGCTTATCGGTATGTTTTTAGTTTATGAAATGTCAAGGCTGCTGATGGTGAAGAAAAAAAGGGCATTAAATTATAATGCAGACTTTGCGGGGATAACCAGAGACGTAATCGCAGACCAGCTGAAACTGGTAAAAAGTGCGCTCAAAATAGAAGAAATCTGGGGTTATATATTTTTGCCCTTAGCAGGACCAGCAGGTGCAATTGTATATTTCCTGCATGCCGGCAAAACCTATCAGCAAATCCTGGATGACCCTAAAAATTTATGCCTGCTGATCGCCTTTGTATTATTTGGCATTCCGGGAATCTATCTCGCAAAAAAAATGAATTATCATGCTTTTGGGAAACACATAGAGAAGCTGACGAAAAACCTTCAGCAATTTGAAGAATAACAGGAGATTTTTCACTCTGATAAGTTGTATATAAAAGTTTTTAATGTTAAATTAATACTGGATTCGAGGCACTTATGGGATATATTGATTTGGAAGTGCCGATGTTACAAAACGACAACAATATACAAACTTTATGAAACCATCATCAGCTTACCTCATACAATCAATAAGCTGATGATAGCTTCATAACCGTTAAAAACCAATATATAACCTTTATGAAACCATCATCAGCTTACCTCAATATAATTCAGTATCAATAAGCTGATGATAGCTTCATAACCGTTAAAAACCAATATACAACCTTATGAAAAAGTCAAACAAATCCTCGCAAAATTTCATTCTTCTACCGGTTACCAAAACACGTATCGCCCCGGAAGACAGCCCTAATGTGGCCAAATTTTTAGCGCACCTCAGCGCAATTACCAAAGAAGCGGAGACCCTTAAACTGAACGTCCGGAAAAGCCCTAAAGAACCTGAAGAAGAAATTGCAGTTAAAGTACTCGATTCCATTCATACTGAAGGCGCCAAACTGATCAGCATGAACAAAGAAGAGCTGGCCAACTTCCGGTTTTCTTACCCCGGTTTACGCATTATACCTGAAAAATTTTATCGTCCGGCCATCCTTGCCCAGGAGAGGATCCAACTGCAGATCCGCCAGATCCGCGCAAAGGTTGTGACCTCTTTTATCATCACCGATCCTGATGGCAATGGCATTGAGGGGATCACCATTGTTGTATTTACTGATTTTACAACAGGGAAAGGTGCTTCGGGCACCACAAACAGCTCCGGGGTTTTAAAACTCAAACTCGATAAAAATACAGCAGAAAGAATTTACATGTACGCTGAAAATACGTATTGGGGCTATTTCAAAAGAAGCGTAAAGCTAACCAGCCAGCTCAAAGTGAAGTTACAGCCTATAAATGTAGATTATACCGATGCGCTCCGGCATTTTTACAACACAGCGAAATTACCTGTGATCACACAAAAAATCAGGGTTGGAATTATTGATACAGGTGTAGGCCCGCACCCTGACCTTCAGGTAACCGGCGGTAAGAACCTGGTAAAAGGCGAAGATGAAAATGATTATAGCGATAACGGAGAAGGGCACGGAACCCATGTAGCCGGGATTGTTGCCGCAAACGGACAGATCCGCGGTGTGGCAGCAGGTGTAGAATTGATGAGCTACCGTGTTTTCCCGAGAGGAGCTGGTGCCTCCAGTTTTGATATTATGAAGGCAATAGACCAGGCAATAACCGATAAATGTGATGTGATCAATATGAGCCTTGGCCAGGCAGAGGATGATGAAGGTATAGACAGCTACATTAAAGAAGCTTATAACGCCGGGATTATTTGTTTTGCCGCTAATGGCAATGATGACCGTTCTCCTGTCAGCTTTCCTGCGGCTTACAGCCTGTCCATAGCCGTTTCTGCTATGGGAAGAAAAAGTACTTTCCCTGCGAATAGCGTTGAAGCTTCCGCAGTTCAGGCTCCCTATGGAACAGATAAGAAAGATTTCGTTGCGGATTTTTCTAATATCGGGCCGGAAACAGACCTTACCGCTCCGGGGGTAGGGATTATTTCCACCTTCCCCGATAACCGCTATGCCGTGATGGACGGCACTTCGATGGCCTGTCCCGCCGCCGCAGGACTGGCGGCACGGGTCCTTTCCGGTAACCCGGCACTGCTAAATTTGCCCCGCAACCAGGCCAGGGCAGATGAAATGATCAAATATTTGGCAATACATGTACGAGCGATGGGATTTGGTGCTAACTTTGAAGGAAAAGGTATGTTATTCGATCAGCCATGAACTTTATCCTTCGATACACCGGTGCAGGAAAACCAGACCTGAAAAAAATAACCGCTGTACTAAACCTGCATGAAATTGAAATCGTTGATGACAGCCTCCTTCCAAAATCGGCTTTAGTAAAAATAGACCCGGCAAAAATGGAGCAGCTTAAAGGCGGGCTGGACGGCGACTGGGATATTATACCGGAAAAGAGCTATAAAGTGCCTGATACCAAAAAGAAAATCCGGAAACCCTGATGCCGCGCCGTAATCAATTATTTATATATTAGCACAAATAAGAATATTCACGACCTGCAAAATAAATAGCCACATTATCGTATATGAATAGCTTACTCAAAAAGTTAAGATTATTGCTCAGCTTTTATTTAAGCTATTCCCTTGTTACAATCCTTATTACTTTAGCCTGTGCATTTACGCTATACAAAGCGAGCGCATTCTCTTCACAACCCCTAAAGATGCTGCCTGCAATTGTCTGGATCAAAGTGATCACTACCGGTATTATTTTCTATTACATCAACAACTATCAGCAAAAACAGTTTTTTTATTTCCAGAACCTGGGATTATCAAAACTGTTTTTGTGGAGCTGTACTATTGCTTTCGATCTTATGCTGTTTTTCATTTTGCTGACTCTAATACTTAATTAATGGTTCATACACTCGAAGCGGATAGTATCACCCTCGATTTTGGAACAAGGAGCATCTTATCCAGCGTTTATCTTCAATGTGAAACCGGAAAAATCACCGGTCTGCTGGGTAGAAACGGGCATGGTAAAAGCACGCTGATGAATATTATCTATGGCACTTTAACCGCAAAAAGCGGTACCATTCGCTTTGATAGTAACTATACCGCAAGGGTTTATCAGGTGCCCGGTCTTGCCGTTTATCTGCCACAGTTTAATTTCACTCCCAAAGCGTTAACCTTAAAAAGGGTATTTGAAGATTTCGATGTGGATTTTGGAGAATTTGAGCAAAGGTTCCCGGAATTCCGCGGTAAGTACACTAACAAGGTGAAAACACTATCCGGGGGACAAGCCCGGTTAACCGAGACTTATCTCCTGTTAAAGTCGCCCGCCAGCTTTGTTTTATTGGATGAGCCATTTACCCACCTGAGCCCTGTCATGATCGAGCAGGTGCAGGAGCTGATTATAGAGGCGAAAAAAGACAAAGGGATATTGATAACCGATCATATGTACAGGCACATTATTGATTTAAGTGATACACTTTACCTTTTATCGAATGGTAAAACACATTTGATAAAAGACCTGTCTGAGCTTGATTTCCTGGGTTATGCAAAACTTTAGGCTTTCGGAACTGACCTGGATAAAACATCATGCCCGCAAAATTGTTACTCCTGAACATAGCTGATCATGAATGATTCATCCAAAAACTACAACCCGCGTAAAATTCCTGCTGTTAGCACTTTCCATCTGCCTTTTTTCCTGTAAATCAGGCTCCGTTAATCTATTTAAACCCAGTTCCCCGCACGAACAGTACCAGAGGAAACTGAGTAGCGCGGGCCTGGATAAAACAGCTATGGGCACAGCATGGAATACTATTGCTGATCAAAGTTTGCAAAAAGCACTCAGTATCACACTGCCTTTTAAAGCCTCAGGCTATTTCGCCGCTGAGCAGGTTCCTGCCGTTGCTTATCGGTTTAGCGTAACCAGAGGGCAAATGGTTAAAGTTAGCCTGATTAAAAATCCAGCTCACCAGTTTATGATCTACACCGACATCTGGGAAGAACATTCTGGCACTAGCCCCAGGCTGGTCGCTTCAGCAGACACGCTCGGTAACCCTATAGAATTCGAAGCCGGGCTTACCGGAAACTACCTGATCAGGCTCCAGCCAGAACTGCTGCGCAACGGAGAATATACCATCGAAATCAATACCGGCCCCTCTTTGGCCTTTCCCGTAAAATCCGGTAAAGCGAACAGCATACAAAGCTTTTTTGGAGATGGCAGGGATGCCAACTCCCGGAAACATGAAGGTATTGACATATTCGGCCCCCGCCTCAGCCCTGTTATTGCCATAGCCAATGGTACCGTTACGCGGGTGAACCAAAATAACCTTGGCGGATGTGTAGTATGGATGCGTCCCAGCGGAAAAGATTATACCCTATACTACGCCCATCTCGATCAGCAGATCGCCGTTGAAGGCCAGCAGGTTGCCATTGGGGATACCCTTGGTTTAATGGGAAATACCGGCAATGCACGCACCACCTCCCCTCACCTTCATTTTGGTATCTACGGCTCTGATGGCGCCATCGATCCTTTTCCATTTGTAAACCCATCAGTAAAATTACCAGAGAAGATCACCGCGTCCCTGAAACAGCTCAATGCAACGGTTCGTACAATTAAAAAAACCAGCCTGTATCATTCGCCATCGGACAGCGCTCCCGAGGTAAAGACCCTAACAGCAGGTACCGTTTTGCGCGTCAGCGCAGCTTCAGGAACATGGTACCAGATAGCGCTACCGGACGGGAATATTGGATTCATCCAGAGTAAATCTGTTACAGCCACCACAAAACCACTTAGGAAACTAAAAATAAACCTCAGCCAGCAAAATGTATTTGATGCACCCAACAACCTTGCCGCCATTAAATTTAAACTAACCGAAGGCAGCACAGCAGGATTACTGGGCGATTTTGGTGGTTATCATTTAATTATTGCTGAGGATCAGCAGACGGGATGGGTTCCCGCCTTCTAAAGAGGAAGTAGATAACCACGATTCCAATCAGCTCAAAAACAATTGATAACACGGAACCTTCAAAGCCAAAGGCGCCGCCATTCCAGATAGTGTCACTGGGCCTGACGTGGTTAATGATCGATGTGATATGCCTTCCGCTGATATTAAATCCAAATACCGCCCCCTGGAAAAAGTTCCAGCTAAAGTGCAAGGCTATAGGGAACCATAAATTACGGGTATACACATAGGAGAGGCCCAATAATATACCCGCAAAAAATAACTCAACAAAAGAGAGCCAGCTGTAGTTTGCATTGGGCATATGCATCAGGCTGAACAAGAGCGAAGAAACCGCAAGTGCCGCATATTTATTCATAGAGCCCATCAGATTAGTTAAAACATAACCTCTCATTAAAACCTCTTCTGTAAAAGCAACAAGAATCAGGAACAGGAAATTAAACAGAAAATCAGCCCAGATAAATCTTGTGTTCAGATAGGTGATCTGATTTGCCGCAATCAGTAGCAGATATCCCATGAGCATAATCAGCGCCCCCATCACCAGTCCCCAGCCCAGCTCTCTGACCTGGAAATTATTAAACCCGAGGCTGAGCACTGTTTCTTTATCCAGGTATTTCCTGAAGAGCCAGATCACAAAAAACGTACCTGCTGCATTATATATACTGATGACAAAGGTTTGCCTGATTGTCAGGTCTCCGGTCAGATCCTTAAATTCTAAACCCAACAGTAACACCCCGGCATAACAAAAAAGGCCGACGATGATAAAATAAGGAATAACCAGCGTTAGAACTCTCGACCAATTACCGTTTACTGAATTTAAACCCATTGTTTTCTCAAAAATGTAAACATAGTGAACCCGCTTAGTTAAAAACGGTATTTATCAAATAAATTTTACCATCTTAATTTTATTAAGATCCCGGGGCTTAAGGTCTGCATCTTTTCTTTCGCTTTAGCAATTCAACTTCATCCTAAATCCGAACCAGAAATAGTTACCTCTTCCATGTAATAATTACACCTATGCATTTTAAAAAATTAAAATAATATCTTTAAGGCATTACCGGCAATTCAGCTGTAAGCACAATATAATCAGGATGGATAACTCTTTTGGAATGAATGTTATTCCAGAAAACGATCAGGAACGCGTAGAGGTACTAAAAAGATATAAAATTTTAAATACACCTCCTGAGCATACTTTTAATAATGTTGCGAAATTAGCTGCCCAAATTTTTAATGTCCCTATCGCACTGGTTTCACTGGTAAATACTGATGAAGTATTCTTTAAAGCTAACTTTGGCATGGGAAAAACCAGCATCAGCGAAAGAGGCAAAAGCCTTTGCTCGCTGGCTATCCTCACTCCCGAAGTGACTGTTTTCGAAGATGCCTCAAGGGAAGCATGTTTATTGGCCAATCCGCTTGTTATAGGAGAATTCGGACTTAAATTTTATGCCGGCGCACCGCTGATTACGCACGACGGCTTCATGATAGGGACGGTTTGCATTATTGACAAAAAAACGAGGGAATTCACCTCACAAGATAAAGAAATACTGAAAGGCTTATCCAATGTGATTATGGATGAGATCGAAATGCGGCTCTCCGCTATTAATGAAACAGAAAAGCAGCAACTGATTACCAGCCTGGAAATCGAAGCCAGAAAACAGTTGGAGATCAATCAGCACCGTATGGAAAATATGGTAAATGCCACCTCTATGGGAATGACCGTGCTAAAAGGCAGGGAACTTATTGTAGAGTTTGCCAATCTACCCATGCTGATGATCTGGAACAGAACTATCGACCAGGTGATTGGAAACCGGATCATGGATATATTCCCGGAGCTGGCCGACCAGCCCTTCCCGCAAATGCTGGCAGAGATTTTTAATACCGGAAAAACATTGGCGATCTCAGAAATGGAAGTTGACATTTCGACGGCAGAAGGCATTAAACATACTTACGCTGATTTTAAATATGCGCCATTATTCGACGTAAACGGCAATGTGGAGTCGATCGTTGCTACCGTTATCGACATCAATGACATCGTAGTTACGCGTCACCTTTTAGAAGCCAGTGAAGAAGAGCAGCAGTCCCTTAACGAAGAGCTGAATACTACTGTGGAAGAACTTGCAGCTTCTAATGAAGAGCTTGCCGCAGCCAACGAAGAAATGATGGCGACTAACGAAGAGCTGGCAGAGATCCATCAATCGTTACACCAGAAAATAACGGAGCTCGGTGAGAGTGAAAACCGGTTCAGGGACATGATTGAACGCGCGCCTGTAGCCATGCTTGTTTTACGCGGCCCCGACCTGGTCTTCGAGATCGTTAACCCCAGAATGCAGAAACTGCTTACAAAAGGAACTGAAATTATCGGCAAAACATTGTTGGAAGGATTGCCGGAAATCTCTGACCAGCCTATTCTTGAGGTCATCTACCAGGTGTACCGGACAGGAGAACCTTATTACGGTTTCGAAAGACCTGTAAGCCTTATCCGAAATGGCATCCAGGCAATGGGCTACTTTGATATTGTTTACACCCCGCTCATAGAAGATGGAACGATCACCGGTGTTTTACAGGTTGTAACAGAAATTACAGAACAGATAGAAATCAGGAAAGAACTGCAGAAAGCTGAAGAAATGCTCCGCTTTTCTATTGAAGCCGCAAACGTCGGCACCTGGTACTTTGATATTGCGACACAGGCTTTTGTACCTTCATCGAGTATGAAAAGGCTGTTTGGATACGAGCTCGACGAAGAGATGAACTATCAGAACATCCTACAGCAAATCGGAGAGGAATACCGTACTAAAGTGACCGCCGCAGCATCCGGCACATTATACAAAGGCGCAAACTTCAGCGTAGAATTTCCGGCAATTGGTTTTCATGACCAGAAAATAAGATGGCTGAGGGCCATAGGAAAGCTTGACCATGATGCGGAAGGTAAACTTTCCCACTTCTCTGGCGTAGTGATAGAAATTACAGAACAGAAACAGGACGAAATACGAAAAAACGACTTCATTGCTATGGTCAGCCATGAATTAAAAACTCCGCTGACCTCCCTGAAAGGATATATGCAGCTGCTCACTGCGAATGCGAAAAAGTCGGACGACGCCTTTACAATCAATGCACTGGAAAGAGGGAACACTCAGATTACCAAAATGACGGCTATGATCAATGGCTTCCTGAATGTATCCAGATTGGAATCAGGAAAAATATACCTGGAAAAAGCTCCCTTTGCATTGGAAGAACTGATGAATGATATCATCGAAGAAATTAGTATCACCACCCACAGCCATGAAATCGTGATGCTGCCGGGCGATCAGTGTACCATCACTGCCGATGCTGATAAAATAGGCCAGGTAATTAATAACTTCCTGAGCAACGCCGTAAAATATTCGCCTGCTGGTTCCAGAATAGAAGTTGCAGTAAAAACCGCCAGAAACAAAGTAAACATTAGCGTAAAAGACCAGGGTATGGGTATCAATCCCGGAGATCTTAATAAAATATTCGATCGCTTTTACCGCGTGCAAAATCAGCATGCGCAAAATATCTCCGGATTTGGAATCGGTCTTTACCTGTGCGCAGAAATTGTTTACCGTCACGATGGCCGGATTTGGGTAGAAAGTGAAATTGGTGAAGGCTCAACTTTTCATTTCAGCATTCCAATGACTTAGCCTGTCAACTGTGCCAGACACTAAGTTCAGCTGCGTATTATCCTATAATCCCAATTAAATAAAAAAATAATTTCGCCAGACTTGCCCCAAAGAAATTCATTAAATCTATTTAGCCTAAAAATGAGGGTATGGAAACGAAAAATTATCAATTTTGTTTAATAATATTTTTTTATAATTGTCGTAAATACCTGTGTATTTAAAGATTATAGAAACCAAATATGTCAGCAAAACGTGGTGCATACCGTTCTTACTCTGATACTGAACTTACCTTTCATTTAAAGGAAGGTGAAAAAGTTGCATTCGATGAGATCTATGAACGGTACTGGAAAAAGCTCTACAACGACACTTATAAAAGATTAAGAAGAGTTGAGCAAGTTGAGGAGATCGTTCAGGATGTTTTCACTGATCTATGGGCAAAACGAACAACCAAAAACATTGAAAACTTATACGGATACCTTTTAACAGCTGTCCGTTACCAGGTTTTTATGCTGTATAAAAAAGGCAAAACCTCCCCTATTTTTGAAGAACCTCTGGAGTATATCGCCCTAGACTCTCTGCAAGCGGATTCTTTACTGAATGTTAAAGAATTAAAAAGCTGTATTTCTTTGTGGTTATCTATGCAGCCAGAAAAACGGGGAGAAATCTTCAGACTAAAATACATGGAAGATCTTACCACCAGGGAGATCAGTGAGATCCTCGGGATCTCTCAAAAAACAGTTCAGAACCAGCTGATCACCTCTTTTACCAGTTTGCGAGAATTTTTAACCAAATTGATGATTGTGCTCATGGTTTTATAAAAGGCAAGTACAGCCTCATTATTTTATATTTTGAATCGGGACGGCTGCGGCCTTCAATAATCAGCTCGCAAACAGGTTGATAATGTGAGGTAGGTCACATACATTTCTGCTCTGTTCCCCGCAATTTTGTGATGTAATCAAACAAGGATTACTTTGTTTAACACAAACATTCAAAATATAGAACAATGGCAACTTCAACATTCAAAGTACTCATCGTATTAACATCACATGATCAACTGGGCGATACCGGAAAAAAAACCGGCTTCTGGTCAGAAGAATTCGCAGCACCTTACTATGCACTTTCAGACGCAGGTGTGGAGATCACAATTGCCTCACCTAAAGGCGGACAACCTCCGATAGACCCTAAAAGTGAGCTTCCTGAATTCCAGACAGCGCAAACTAAACGTTTTGACGGGGACAAAGACCTGCAGGAAAAGCTGGCACACACACTTACGCTGGATGAAGTTAAAGAAGAAGACTTTGATGCGGTTTTTTACCCGGGCGGACACGGACCATTATGGGATCTGACTTACAACAAGCGATCAATTGCTCTGATTGAAGAATTCTATGCTAAAGGCAAACCTGTAGCCACTGTATGTCACGCTTCATCAGCATTGCTTTACGCAAAAACTCCGGAAGGCGAACCTCTTGTAAAAAACAAACAGGTAACTGGTTTTTCCAATACAGAAGAAGAAGCCGTTCAGTTAACTGATGTTGTTCCTTTTCTATTGGAAGACGAGTTGAAAAAACAAGGCGGTATCTATAGTAAAGCCGCTGATTGGGCGAGCTATGTACTGCAAGACGGTCATTTAATCACAGGACAAAATCCTGGTTCATCTGTAGCCGCTGGCGAAAAGCTAATCGCATTACTGGAAAGTAAAATTTAATATTGGATTTTTAGTTCGGTCTTATGGATAGCTTTAATCGGGCTGTTTAGTAAGACCGCACTAATTTCCCCATTTACCTGTAAATGCTAATCTGTATTTAATTGTGATACAACCGGCTCAGCGTTTCGCGCGAAACACCTAGGTAGGCAGCGATCAGTTGCTTGGGAACAATATTATACAGCTGCGGATACATCTCCAGTAATTCTTCATAACGATACTTCGCGTCGTTATTCATGAAAGACAACAATCTCTTCTGTGAAGCTACATATCCCTTATTCGACCTCAGCCGGAAAAAATCCCCTATCTGGTAAATTTCATGGCAGAGCTTTTCCCTGTCTTCGTTAGTCAGACTTAACACTTCAGCATCTGTAATACAGTCCAGGTTCACCGTAGCCTTCACTCCACCGTATAACGCCCCGTAATCTGATGCCCACCAGGTCGGCATCGCAAATTGAAGGATAAACATCTTCTGGTCGTCGTTCATATAAAACGTCTTCAGACATCCTTCCAGCACAAAATACTCAGAGTTTACCGTTTCGCCTTCGCTGATTATAGATTGTCCTTTTTTAAAAGACTGCGGCTTCAAGTGCGAATAGAAATAATCGAACTCATCATCTGTCAAGGTAACAGTTTTTGCGAGATGTGCTTTTAAGATTTCCTGCGGTTTCATAGGTGACAAATTGTTAATCATGTTTCCGCTAAATTAAGTGTTTGAATGATGATATTTTAACAATTTCGACTTCTGACGCCATTTTGACGTGTACTGACGTATTATATCGTGTTTTGTCGGGGTTCGCAGAGCAGAATATCAAGGCTCAAAATTGATAATGAATAAGGGATTAATAGCAGGAGTGTTTGGAGGAGATTGGGAGAAGATTCGGGGATGATTCGGGCTGAGTCCGTCATGACAGCGATGTGACAGCGTTGTGACTCCGTAGTTCTCCTAGGAAAAACACGGAGTGACAACGTTGTCACATAGTTATCACAACGCTGTCACTCCGAACAGTCTCTGAACAGTCTCCGGGCATTGCCCTACCTTTACTCGGGGAAAGTCCATCTTAAGTGAAAGGTAAGTTCATGTTAAGTCCATCTTTTTCCTAAGGAAAAAGATGGACTTAACATGAACTTACCCTGGAAGTATAATGGACTTACCCAAAGTAAAGGTATATCAAAGCACAGTCAAGACTCAAACGCCTGTAAGATGACATTTAAAATCACCTGTTAACCGTGTAGTAAAATTGCATAAGGATCAGTATTGAATTGATAATGATACCCGCCCATATTTACTTATATTGCCGCTGATGTGTTCAAGATACACCCTGTCCAAAAAAGAAAAGGAAATACTTAAAGCTTACCAGGTAAAGCTTCCACCAGACCTGCAGCCGAATTTTAACCTCGCACCAACTCAGGAAGGTCTGGTTATTACCGCTGATGAGCCGGATATTGCGCAGAAAATGCACTTTGGTTTAGTGCCATATTGGGCAGAAAGCATCAAAATGGATTTCTCCACCCTGAACGCAAGAAGTGAAGAAGCGGCAACAAAGAAAACCTACGCTCCATTACTCAAACATCATAAAACATGCCTGATACTGGCGGATGGTTTTTACGAATGGGATAAAAAAAGCGGTAAGCCACTACCCTATCGTTTTGTGCTTAAAGACAGGGAATTGTTTGCTTTTGCAGGTTTATGGAGCCAGTGGAAGGATAAATTTTCTAATGAGGTTTACCGCTCTTTCACCATCATGACCACAAAGGCAAACGAGACAGTTGGCAAAGTACATGATCCAAAATTCAGGATGCCTGTGATCCTTGATGAACATGAAGAAGGGCTCTGGTTAAATAAAGATCTGGGTGTTACAGAATTACTGGGCCTCTGTGATGCATATCCGGATGATCAGATGAAAGGTTTCAGGGTTTCTACCGCTGTTAATGGAACGGTAATTAACAAACAACATAACAACAGACCTGAACTTATGTTACCTTTGAATTCTCAATAACCTTTAATTTATCCTTTTCTATTTTCATGAAGGCCTACTTTAACTTGTTTGATTTTAAACAAAAAATAAATTATAAGATTGAAATTTTAGCGGGGCTGACTGTGGCGATGACGATGATGCCAGAATCACTTTCCTTTGCTATTCTTGCGGGATTCCCGCCCTTGGCAGGGCTCTACGCCGCTTTTATTATGGGATTGATCACTTCAATTTTTGGAGGAAGACCAGGCTTGATTTCTGGCGGTGCCGGTGCCGTTGTAATCGTCTTAATTGCATTGATGAAATCTCATGGATTAGAATATGTTTTTGCAGCCGTTGCTTTAGCGGGTGTGATTCAGATATTGGTCGGGGTTTTTAAGTTTGGAAAGTTTATCCGCCTTGTGCCGCAACCGGTAATGTATGGATTTGTAAACGGGCTTGCAGTGGTCATATTTATGGCGCAGCTGGAGCAATTTAAAACAGTGGTCAATGGGGAGCTGACCTGGCTTACGGGCAGTCCTTTGTATATTATGGCGGGTTTAGTAGCGCTGACCATTGCGATAGTTGTGTTGCTCCCAAAATTAACCAAGGCTGTACCACCATCATTAGTGGCCATTATAGTTGTATTTCTGCTGGTGCTGGGCCTGCAGATCGATACTAAAACAGTCCGTGACATCGCAGCGGTTAGCGGAGGCTTCCCTCCCTTTCATATTCCAAATATCCCGTTCAGCTTCGAGGCCCTAAAAGTTATTTTGCCTTATGCTGTGATTATGGCCGGGGTGGGTTTAACTGAGGGATTGCTGACTTTAAGTTTAGTGGATGAAATTACCGGGACCAAGGGAAACAGCGACAGGGAATGTCTGGCGCAGGGAAGTGCGAATATACTTAATGGCTTTTTCTTTGGCATGGGCGGCTGTCCGATGATTGCCCAGACGCTAGTGAACCTGTCGGCAGGTGCAAGGGCAAGGTTATCGGGAATTATCGCGTCGCTCACTATCCTGGTGATTATCTTATTCGGAGCGCCTGTCATAGAGCGTGTACCTATGGCGGCTTTAACTGGTGTGATGATTATGGTAGCGATTGGCACCTTTGAGTGGATAAGTTTCAGGATTATCAATAAAATGCCAAAACAGGATATATTTGTAGGTATCCTTGTCGCAGCGATCACGATTTACCTGCATAATCTCGCATTGGCAGTATTGATCGGGGTGATCATCTCTGCATTGGTATTTGCCTGGGAAAGCGCTAAAAGGATCAGGGCGAGAAAATATACCGATGAAAACGGCGTGAAATATTATGAAATTTACGGTCCGCTGTTCTTTGGTTCCGTTACCGGTTTTAATGAAAAATTTGATGTGGCCCATGATCCTGAAAAGGTAATAATTGATTTTAAGGATAGCAGGATCGCTGATATGTCTGGTATCGAGGCGATAAATAAACTAACTGCACGATATCACCAGGCAGGAAAAACGCTGCATCTGCGCCATCTCAGTGAAGATTGTAAAACACTGCTGGCCAATGCTGGATCTGTGATCGAGGTACATATATTGGAGGATCCCACTTATAAGGTAGCGACTGATCGTAATTAATCATATGGCCATATCCTCTACACCGACCTTAACATCCGGGCAAAAAATGGAGCTTTCCCGATTATGGAATCAGGAATATCCGGCACAGCTGATGCTGGAAAGTATGGAGGATTTTGACCAGTATTTACTGGAGCTGATTAACGTAACGCATATTTTATATACCGGGGCCGGCAATGAAATATTGGGATGGGCGTTTAAATTTACACGCAATGAGGCAAAATGGTTTGCAATTATCCTGGATGGGAGCATGCATCAAAAGGGTATCGGATCACTGCTGCTCAATCACTTAAAAGAAAACGAGACTGAATTGAACGGCTGGGTAATTGATCATGAGCGCTATAAAAAGACTGACCTGAAAAATTATAAATCTCCTGTTAACTTTTATCTGAAAAATGGTTTCAGCCTGCGGGAGCAGGAACGGATTGAATCTCCGAAGCTGTCTGCGGTAAAAATTGTCTGGCATATTGCTTAATCCTCTTAGTAACAATTGAATGTAATTATGCTGAATGATTGTAAACACCAGATGTGTATCAAAAAAAGTAGAATCAGGTAATTAATCCTCAATAATTCTACAGAATTCTACTTTTATGTAGAAAAATACACGCTTTATGTAGAACATTGGACAATGCTTAATATTTACCTTGTTTTTAGTGAAAAAGCAAGAATCAACTAAACATAGAGGAGAATATTTAAAAGCAGCAGTTAAAAGGTCTGGTGTAAAAATCTCTGCCCTGACCCAGGGGGCTAAATATGATAGATCTTCCTACTATAACCATATCACCGATCCTTTTTTACCTCTCCGCATCCTGCATAGATATGCAAAAGTTTTGAAAGAAGACTGGTCAAAGGACTTTCCTGAGATCAAAGAATTTGATGAACGTACGTCTACAATCAACATCACCACTATTGAAGAGATGGAAGCCGACCGAAATTTCTGGAAAGAAAAATATTTCGAACTGGTAGATAAACTGGCCAATTATTCGAGATAGACGAAAGTCCCCAATTGATATAAACGCCCTCCAGACCCCACAATAAGATGTAAATCTGAAGGATAAATTCTTCATTTTCGGTAAATTTAATGTAGAGATTTTAATGCAAAAAGCTCTTATTAAATTTCAGCTGATGAGACTTCGCATATTAATAATTGCTGTTATTTTCCTGTATTCCGATTGCTCCCTGTTTACAAATCCCGTAACAACGCCTGTTACCCCCGGTGATCCTCTGAATGCAGCATCTTATGGTTATACACCAATAGACCCGGTACCGGCACGGATAGATTCTGCACTCACTCAGGGAAACTCTATAACAAGGGTGCTGACGGATGAAACGATCCGACTGGCTATTGGTAGTATCAACGGCTTTGCCAATGTGACTTATGGTAAGGATTATGTTGGATACAGGGGAAAAAGGTATCTGGTCATACTGGATTATATTAAATATACTACAATCCCCTATACGGTGAATGTATGGCGAGATACAACGAGGTTACATATCAGGTACCTGACTACAGGCGATCCTACGGTAAATCCGCCTTACGATGATAATAATATCATCTTCGGAGAAACCAGCACACTGCCGTTATATATCGGCGTCGGACTAAGGATTACTGCCGATGTAACGGTCAATACAGATAGCCTGAACCTCGAATTATTCGGATTGGGTGTAGCAGCCTCGGCAAACAGGGCAAACGGAACTCTGGTGGTACAGACATTGGGAGTAAGTGGTGAAAATATTTCTCCCCTGCTGCCCTTGCCAAGCAAGTTAAATGAAACCACCATAGAAAATGCGATTGTATCACTTGGCACCATAAAAGCAAAAATTTATGAACCGGCTACTATACTGGCGCCCAAAGTACTGGGCTTTTACAATAACATCGGGGGAGTGGGACTGGAACTGACGACGAACGTGATTTCCAGTATACTGACACAGCCAATCATTGTGAAAACTTTAAAGAAGGATATCGGATTAAAAGCGTTTCAGTAAGACTAACAATTGGTCACAGGCAAATATTTTGTAGGTTTGTGGCAGATGAAAAAGATTATTTTTGCCGCCAGATTGTATACAGGAACCATGGTTCTGGAGAATCAGCTGATCAGTACCGAAAATGGAAAGGTGATTCATATTGAAGCCGGCAAAGCGGAATCTGCCGGTCAATCAGTACAAAATCTCGCTCCGGGCTTTATTGATACACATATCAATGGCGGAGATCAATTCCATTTCACACAGAATGCCGCAATAGCCGGTGTAGAAGACATTGATCGGTCATGTGCTGCACTGGGAACAGGTTATACTTTACCATCGCTCATTACGTCTCCTATGGAGAATATTTACAAAGGGATAGACGCCGTCCGTAGCTACAAACTTCTGCATCCCGATTCGGGTGTGCTGGGCATGCATCTGGAAGGGCCGTATCTTAATCCGGCCAGAAGGGGTGCGCATATCCTGGCACATATAAAAAAACCGGTTACTGCAGAATTAAAAGATCTGATCAGCTATGGAAAAGATACCATCAGGTTAATGACTATTGCACCAGAATTGTTTGCAGCAGACCAGATAGATTTATTACTGGATTCGGGAATCACGATTTCGGCAGGACATTCTAACGCGACATACGGAGAGGCGGCTGCCGCTTTTAAACAAGGGATCAAATTGGTGACCCATCTTTACAATGCCATGTCTCCGCTACATCACCGCAATCCGGGATTGGTAGGCGCGACGTTTGATCATACTGAGGTGTATGCGCCAATTATCCTCGACGGACATCACTGTGATTTCTCTGCTGCACGCATTGCTTATAAAATAAAAAAAGATAAGTTATTTTTGATTTCAGATGCATTGTTTACGTCCCGGAAGGTAAAGAGCTTTCAATGGGAATCTTTTGATGCCACACTTAAAAATGATCAGTATATCAATTCGGAAGGTAACCTGTCCGGAGCCGCGATTTCTTTAGCTGAGGCAGTTTATAATGCAGTAAATGAAGTAGGTATTCCTTTGCAGGAAGCGATAGAGATGGCGACGATACGCCCTGCAAAAGCAATTGGCCTACAAAATATTGCAGGCCAGATTGCAATTGGATATCCTGCTGTTTTCACAGCTTTTGACGACGAACTTAAAACGTTTAAATTGATCGGCTCTTAATTTAAGGTAATTACTATTGTTTGTTTAAAGTATCTTCTGCGTTTTCTGCCACTTCTGGTGTAACCGTATGTTTTTTCGGAAAGTTAAACAACAACGAGCTCAATACCGGAAGCACAAAAATCGCAACGGTGAAGATAGAGACGAAAAGGTCTGTCCGTTCACTGTCGATAGCTTTTGAAATCGGTGACTCCGGGTAAAAATGGGTTACAAGTGATGAGGTTAATTTAAGACCAAGTACACCGATTACAATAAAAGCAACGGTTTCCAGGAAGGTAAATTTCTCCATTAGTTTCACAAATGCCTGCGCAACAAAACGCATCGCCAGGATGCCGATAAATACACCGATATAAATTAACCAGATATGATCCGTGAACGCTACCGCAGCGAAAACGTTGTCAATTGAAAAGGCCAGATCCATAATCTCTACCAAAGCAACAGTAGCCCAGAAGTTACCTACTAAACCAACAGTAGATTTATAGATCCAGCTTTTGCTCTTGTCTACTTCTTCTTCTGCGGCACCATCTTTTTTAGCGTTTCTCTTGATCAGGAAATCAACCGCCAGATAAATCAGATAAAGCCCCCCTAATGGTTTAAGCCACCAGATTTTAACCAGCCATGCTGCAAGAAACAGACAGATACCACGGAATACATAAGCACCGATAATACCATATTTTAAAGCTTTGTCACGCTGGCTTTTTGGTAAGTCCATTACCATAGTGGCCAGCACCGCCGCATTGTCTACCGAAAGCAAACTTTCGATCACAATTAAATTTAAAATAATAAGGAGCCCCGCCTGAATATCGTCTCCCAGAATAGTGTGTAAAAAATCCATCATTTATCTTTGTTTACTTTTATACTTGTTATTTAATAATTTCCCCGTTATAGTATTTAGACAGGAAATAGGCCAGGTCTTCTTTATAGCCAATGCCCGACGCTTCAAACTTCCATCCGCCGCTATGTTTATATAACCTGCCAAATTCAATCGCAGTTTCAATTGAGAAGTCTTCCCCTAACTCATACTTAGCTACTTCTTCGCCGTTAGCGTCATCCACGATCCTAATATAGGAATTTCTTACCTGACCAAAGTTCTGCCGTCTTGCATGGCTTTCGTGAATGGTTACTACAATCAGGATCTGCTGGATTTCTTCTGCTACTGCAGTAAGGTCTACCTGGATCACCTCATCATCGCCATCCGCACTGTTACCACCAGTCGGATCGTCGCCGGTATGGAACAATGCGCCATCTGGTGACGTCGCATTGCCATAAAATATGAAGTACTCTTCAAGAGGGATCAGCTTGTTTCCGTTGATCATAAATGCCGAAGCATCCAGATCGAAATCGTAACCAGTCCCCTCCTTTGGGTCCCAGCCCAAACCGATACTCATTTTAGTCAGCCCCAATTTAAAGTTCTGACCTTTACGCAAGTTTATTGCCATTGGAATTTTAAAATGTTAATTGATTAGCTTGTGTAACCGATAAAGGCTCAAACATACTTATTCCTCCTCAAAAATATTTAACCTGTGCAGGAATACTTTAAAATAGTTGAATTTAAATTTATTTCCAAGTATGGTGTAATAAAATAGCAAGTTATGCGACTAAAGATGCAAAATTGATAATTTAACCAAACCAGTTACGCTGTTACGCCTGTACAGGACATGCCAGAAAGAGAAGAAGAGTTTTTTAATACGATAGTTAAAGACCATCATGCCAGTATTTACCGGATTTGCCGGGCATATTTGTATGATGTATCTCATGCCGACGACCTGTATCAGGAGATCCTGTACCAGGTATGGAAAAGTATGAAAAATTTTAAAGGGAAGTCTACTGTAAGCACCTGGATTTATCGCATTGCCGTAAATACGGCAATCAGCTTTAATACCAAAAACAAACGGCATCAGCACCAGCCTTTGCCAGACCTGCTGCAGATACCTTATGAAGAAACACTTTTAAAAAAACAGGAAGAAGAAAAGCAGTTGGAGCAGTTACGTTTTTGCATCAGTAAACTGGAAATACAGGACAGACTAATTATCTCGCTGGTACTGGAAGATAAAAGCTATGCCGCGATCTCTGAGATCATTGGTACCAATATCAATAATGTGGGTGTAAAGATCAACAGGATCAAAGCACGTTTACTAAAATTAATGGAGCAGTTATAATGAATTTCGAAGATTTGCAAAATAGCTGGCAAGGCCAGCGGATCAAAGAGCCGGCCGATGCAGACGAGTTCAAAATGGCTATGGAAACGAAATGGAGCAGGCATCAGCGTAAATTACTGCGCAGCAACATTTTCCTTACGCTGTGCTTTGCGCTGACTATGCCAGGTATTACTTTGGTTTATCTTACTTATCAGGATGATTTTGGCTGGGCGTTTAAGCTGAGCATCATCTTCATTAATATATTGATGGTTGTATTCCTTCTGGTGTACTGGAGGAGTTACGGTTTCAAAAAAGAGAACCTGGAGCATCCCAGCACATACTATATCTCTTATCAGCTCAAAAAACTGAAATGGCAGCGGAAAACAGTCACTACCTATAGCCAGGTTTATGCTGTGCTGCTATGGATCAATGTGATGTGCTATAGCTGGGAGGTCACATCAAAAGCCCCTCCTATGTTCAGGTATACCGCATTAGCCGTCTTTACCATTTATATATTTGGTATAAATATCTGGCAGCGCTTAACAAAGCAAAAAAGACGTATAAAGGATATAGATGAAATAATTAGCGAGCTCAATCATCTTAAAAAGGAATTGTCTGCATAACAGCCGACTCTGGTCGGATTGTCATATTCAAAAAATTTATCAATAGGAAGAAATTATTTCGGTAACTTAAGGATCAGACAAGCTGCATACCCTCCCGAAACCGATTATTAACTTGAGATGAAATACAGACCAATATTAACACAGGTGATTTTCATAATTACCCTGATCCTATTAGCTTCCTTAACTATACTGAAGTACTTCGAAATTGAAGGGAAACCATGGGTGGCGGCTATCACTTTTCCTCTGACCATTGTATCTTTCAGTTTCGTGCTGCTTTACTTTTATCTGGTGAGAAGGCACAGGCGGAACCGGTAAGGATAAAAGGATCTGAACGGTTCCAGTCCCTTTACTGATCGGCTTCAGGATCGATCATTCAATACCAAAGCCTTTGAAAATAGTGTAGAATTATTAAAAATCTGATTCAACACTATCACATTATATCACTGACAATGAATTATTAAGAACATTCATCTGCACCAATACATAATATACACAAAAATCTTGAGGATTAAAACTTCTGACTTGATTCGTGATTGACATCGGTTAATTTGTGTATCACCCGCTTGATAGTTTTCATCTATTTCCCTACTTAAAGATTACGCCAAGGAAACGTTGGTTTTTCAATAGTAGAGACGGGACACAGCGCAGCATTTACATATCTGCCCATGTAGTATTGTATTATCTTTTTTAAAAAATATTATCCGTAGTTAACCTGTGGTTATATCTCTTAAAGTAATTTAAAATCAAAACAAACTGACACCTCATTATAATTGAAATAATTTAACGTTTAAACAAAACGTTTCACTATCATTACATAATTTCAAAAAAATCAAAGATGTTTGTAAATATTATTAAGGCTTTAAAAGATAAAAAAGGAGAAATCCTTGAATTGTGGATGAAAAATCAATTAGCTGATTTTGCCATTACTGAAGATTTGATTAGCAGCCAGGAGCTGAGAAACCAAAGTCAGCAGCTTGTAAATGCCTTAGTTAATAACTTAAGCGAACATAATTTAAATAACAATCAGTCTCCGGATTTCGACCAGGTAACAGAATTACTGGGCGGCATTTCTATATCAAGGGCCAGACAAGGGTTTAGCCCGCGCGAGACAGGATCTTTCATCTTAAGCCTTAAAGAAGCTTTACTGGAGATTTTACAGAAAGAATCATTCAGTGTAAACGAACGTTATGAGGGCACATTGAAATTAAGCCGTTTAATGGACAATTTCACCATTCTGACGTTCGAAACTTTTATCCAGGGACGTGAAGAACTGATCATGCGCCAGACTGACGAGATCACTGATATTTCCACTCCCGTAATTAAGGTATGGGACGGCATACTTGCGCTTCCTATCATTGGAACACTGGACAGCGCCCGTACGCAGGTCGTAATGGAGAACTTATTGCAGGAAATCGTAAAAACAGGTAGTGTAATTGCTATTCTTGATATCTCGGGTGTACCAACTGTAGATTCGCTGGTTGCACAGAATTTACTGAAAGCAGTAAGCGCAACACGGTTAATGGGTGCAGATTGTATTATCAGCGGTATCCGTCCGGAAATTGCGCAAACTATCGTTCACCTTGGAATTGACCTTTCGCAGGTGATTACAAAAGCAACCCTGGCAAGCGCCTTGCAATACGCCTTCAAAGCATTAAGATTAGAAGTAAGAAAAACAGCTGTTGAAACAGCGGGAGTTATAAATTAATACATTCAATGGAAAGAATTCCTATTTTAAAAATGGGGCCATTCCTGTTGGTGACTATACAGATTGATCTTTACGATCGGTTAGCACTTCACCTGGAAGAAGACCTTGTCAATATGGTTGAAAAAACGGCTGCAAAGGGTGTGCTGATCGATATTTCTGCCGTAAGTATTGTAGATTCTTTTATGGGCAGGATTCTGGGCAATATCGCCGGTATGTCTAAATTACTGGATGCCCAAACAGTTGTAGTAGGCATGCAGCCTGCTGTAGCGATTACACTCGTAGAACTCGGCCTGCCGCTCAAAGGCGTTTCAACGGCTCTTGATGTAGAAAAAGGCATGAACTTATTAAAAGCAATAATGCCTTTTGATCACCCTGAATACGAAGACAATGACAGCTCCCTTGACTAAACTTACCATGAAGGTAACGATTGAGCAGGATGTTGTTCCTTTCAAGAATAAAGTGAAGGAGTATGCCGAAAGTATAAAAATGGGTCTGCTGAACCAGACCAAACTGATTACTGCAGCCAGTGAACTGGTAAGAAACATGTTAAGATATGGCAATGGAGGGAATGCGCTGATTGAAATCGTTTCGATTGGCAGGAACCATGGCATCAGGTTAATTTTTATGGATCGCGGACCCGGAATCCCGGACATAGAGCAAGCCATGGTTGACGGCTTTTCTACAGGAAAAAGTTTCGGACTGGGCCTTCCGGGATCTAAAAGGCTAGTCAATGAATTTGACATTAAAAGCCAGGTGGGTGTAGGTACAACAGTTACTATAATCAAGTGGGTAAATGGTTGATGCCACTTATTCTCGCTTCGCAGCAAACGAAAGAAGTTACTTTTCCATAATAAAAAAAGAAGTCCGCCAGAAAGCGGAAAAAGCTGGTTTTGATAGCAAAAAGCTTAACGATATTGATCTGATCATTTCGGAACTCACTTCCAATCTGCAAAAGTACGCTACAGACGGCGAAGTGCTGGCCGGACTATTCTACGAACAAGACAACTGTTACCTGGAACTGATCAGCATTGATCAGGGGCCCGGAATGAACTACCAGCAAATGATGGCGGATGGGTTTTCTAGTGAAAAGAACCTGGGAATGGGACTTGGCAGTATGAAAAGGCTGTCTGATAAGTTCGACATCTATTCTGTAAAAGAATGGGGCACAATCATACTGAACAGGATTTATCAAAAAAAACAGCAGCCGCGTACCGGGCTGGCCGCAAAAATAGAACTGCGCCCGTTGGTGATTGCCATGCCTGGTCAGACTGTAAGTGGTGACGGCACCTACTTTAGCATTGACGACCGTTATTTCAAACTAATGGTAGCAGACGGGCTAGGTCATGGGGAAGAAGCTAATTACGCAGTAAACGAAGGGATTGCAGCCTTTAAAGAAAGCAAAAAGGCTTCTCCTTCGGCAATCTTAAAAGACATTCACCAATACATCGCAAAAACAAGGGGCATGGTGGCCACTATTGTTGTTTTTGACGCTGTAAAAAAAACATGGACTATGGCTGGAGTGGGAAATATCACGACACGGATGTCAAACTTTCTGGACATTAAGAATCAAATGTCCTATAATGGCATTATAGGACATAATATTCCGAATATAATGAACGACCAGGAAGCAGCGCTGAACACTTTCCACCAGGTAACGCTTTGTTCTGACGGTATTAAGTCACGGTGGGAATTAGCAAAATATCCCGGTATTAACAGATGCGACCTGAGTATACAGGCCGCGGCAATTTACAAAGATTACGCTAGGCATACCGATGATATGTCTGTAGTAATCGCTAAAATCAATACATTATGATACAGCTGGTACAGGTTTCTCTGGAGAATGAAATGGACCTTACAATAGCGTACAAAAGATCCATTAAAGCAGCAGAATTATTAGGACTTTCGCTTTCAACACAGACTGCTTTTGCTACAGCAGTTTCTGAAGTTTGCAGGGAGGTAATTGATAAAACACATGAAGGCAGCGCAAATATTGAAGTACATGCCGAAGGTGAGCGTTATAGCCTGGCAGCGGTTATTACCTACAGGGAAGTAACCGGTATGGAGAGCTTGCAGGGTGGATTGCAATATGCGAAAAAGCTGATACCCTTATTTAACTATTCCGTACACGATGGTATAGGAACCATTGAATTAAAGCTCATAATACCCAGATCAGCAATGGTTAACCGACTTAAAATTATTACGGTAAAAGACTATTTCGGGCAGGCAGAACCTAACACCCCTTACGAAGAAGTGAGACAAAGGAACCTTCAGTTGTTCCTGATCAACGAGCAATCGGAAATTGCCCTGCAACAAGAAAAATATCTCAACGAGCAGAAAAACGAATTTTTATCAGTAGCCGGGCATGAATTAAAAACACCGCTGACGATACTGAGGGCCTATACCCAAATGGCACTCCGAAGTGAGTGCAGCGAGGCCACATTGGCCCACCTGAAAAAAGTGGATACACAAGCGCAAAAACTGCAGACGATGATCCTGCAATTGCTTGACATATCAAAAATTGAAAAGGGTAATGCCGATTACAATCTGGAGAAAACAGATCTTGAATTATACCTCACAGATATGTCTGATCTGATTAGACAGCTTGTACCTTCTCATGAACTGATTATCGAGATGAATCACGGCCAGGTATCACTTGATATCGACCGGCTGCGAATGGAACAGGTAATCATGAATATTGTAGGGAATGCTGCGAAATATTCGCCCGCCGGGAGGCAAATAAAGCTGACTACAGCGGTGATCGGGAATGGCGAACTGCAGATTTCGGTCGAAGACCAGGGGATCGGGATGTCTGATGAAGAACTCCTGAAGGTATTCGCTAAATTTTACCGGGTCTCTGATGTCACCCGGCTCTATAATGGACTGGGCATGGGTCTTTATATCTGTTCAAAGATCATTAAAGATCATGGCGGCAGGATCTGGGTAGAAAGCGTGCATGGAAAAAGCTCCACTTTCCACTTTACCATCCCGGTACCGGCAACTTAATTAAACAATAATATTTATGATTATTTCGGAAGAGGTCTTCCTCCTTTTCAGAGACCTGGTCTGTGCAGTGCTACTTAATGTAAGTATAGCACTACACAAAGCAAGGCTGAATTGTGTTATTGATCAGGTTTAGATGGAAACGCTAATAGTATTAACTGGCGTAACCTGATCAAATGATTATTTTTACTAAATATCTTACTGTGATATTTCTCCGCATTAAAGGAAATGATTAGCGTTTTCTGATCAGCTGTGGTTTTAAAGCAGCGATCCTATCCTTTTTTACAGCAGAATAAATCCCGAAAATAACAATTGCTCCGGTAATCACAATTGTACTCCATGCGTTATCGCTTTTCGTAGTTATTGCGGTACCGCCTAATAAAAATACTGAACCTGCAATCCATAAAATGGTGCTTAATATTATTTGAACCTTTGTAGCGCTGCTTATCTTTACCATATTATTTTTTATTAAAATCATGTAATTAAAGAACTGTAACCCGTATTAATGTAATCTACTACTTTATTTGATAAATAACGCAACCCTTTATAATTAGTATCAAAATGTTACTTTAATATTATCATTGTTTTTTTTTCATGATCCTGCTTAATGTATCTCTCGTTATACCGAGATAAGAAGCCAGTTGAGATAGGCTGATACGCTGCAACAGTTCAGGATTATTACTTTCAATATATTCATAACGTCCGGCGGGCCGGTTTAGTTTGATCAGATTGTCGTATTCTGCGGATTCAATTTGCAGACGGCCGATCAGGCGACGGGTAAAAAGCATAATCTCTGGAGCAGACATACCGCATTCGAACAACATTTTACTATCTAATTGCCAAATGGAGGTGTCCTCTCCCGCTTCAATACTTATCAGGGAAGGCATTTGTTCTTTCATACTTTGAAGGTCGCATGTAAACGATCCTTCGAATGTAAAGTTCGAATGCGCGGGCATCCCATCTTTATCATAAACAGTAGACAGGAAACCTGTTTCCACCAGATAATATGCATCACATACCTGCCCCTTTTTTAGCAGGATATCGCCTTTCTTAAGGCTTTTAGGTTTAGCAATCTGAAAAAGCTGATCAACACTCGAGGGAGTCAGCAGGCTAACCTGGTTAACGTATTCCACAAATATTTCTTGCTGCATGATCAAATATAAGAATAGGTAAGAATTCAGGATTTCATTAAAATATATTTCTTTTTTAAAGGTGATGAGACTGTCATCAGCTTATTATTTACTGACTGTATGCTGTAAGCTGATGATAGTTTCATTTGATTAAACTATTATTGCAAATAAGTTTTTAACTTCCGCTACAAATTTTAATCTTATGGAACCTACAGAAAATATTGCGAATTATAAAATGGGTGTATTTTATTTCAATAAAATTGACGCGAGGGTAATCGTTCCTAAAAAGGAAAAAAGGTTGGGCTGGACGCTTAATTTTGCGCATTTCAGGTCATATTTATGCCTTGCCATCATTGCTGCCTGTGTATGGCTCGTGCCTTTTGTGCTAAGCTATTTTAAACTTATCAAATAAACCAGGCAATAAAATAAAACATTCATCCTGCCTGCGCAGTTAAATCTATCAAAACCATTATTATGCTTAAGAATAAAACAGTTGTCATTACGGGTGCATCAAGCGGAACGGGAAAAGCCATCGCGCTGGAGTTTGCTGCCCGGCAGGCGAAATTGGTACTGGCTTCAAGAAATATGGATGCACTGCTGGAATGTGCCGCAGAGTGCGAAGAGCTGGGTGCAAAAGTAAAATGTGTATCTACTGATGTGACTGACGAAGATGCAATGATAGCCCTTGCAGAAGCAGCGTTTGATTTTGGTGGTAAAATCGATATCTGGGTTAACAATGCCGGAGTACTGGCTGCAGGGACTTTTGAAGAAACCCCAATGTCGGTACATGACCAGGTAATCCGCACTAATCTGATAGGATATATGCATGGAGCCTACGCTGTTATGCCTTATTTCAAACACCAGGAACATGGAATCCTGATTAACAACATATCGATCGGCGGATTTCTGCCCGTGCCTTATGGTGTTGGTTATTCCGCCAGTAAATTTGGTTTACGTGGTTTTTCTGCGGCTTTAAAAACAGAACTGACGGATTGGCCCGACATACATGTTTGTGATGCATTCCCGGCCTTTCTGGATACCCCGGGCATACAGCATGCTGCAAATTACACCGGTAAGGTTTTAAAACCAGCTCCCCCGGTTTATGACCCGAGAAGAGTAGCAATTGCAATCGTAAAATTAGCCCTGAAACCACAGAAAGAACTGATGATTGGCAGTACTTCTGTTTTGTTGAGATTGGCTAACGGGCTGCTGCCGGAACTGACCAGGGGAATTGCATCTCTAGTAATTAAAACTTATTTAAAAAACGCAGCCACCTTGCCCAAGACGAATGGAAACGTGTTTAGTCCGGTAGACTATGGGAATTCTGTTTATGGCGGCTGGGGAAGGCCAGGCAAGCCAAAAGCACACCGCAAATATATCGCAGGCGGATTGCTCGCCATATCCGCAATAGGCTTTTTGCTTTTAAATAGCGGAAGTAATAAAAGTAGGATCAGACAGTAAAAAAGCAGACCAGGTATAATGGGAAATAATTCGGATTATACCTGGTTTAATATTTGCAAAGGGCTCAACATGCGCATCCTGTAAGAATTCATTGCCGTGTCGCCGAGCTGCTCTATCAGCTTATAGTTTGCGACAGCCCCAACTGCCGAACCGATTACGGGCAACAGCTGTGCCATCTTGGCCAGGTCGATATAATCCCTGTATTCCTGCTGGAAGGTGCGCCAGTCAAATTCCTCAACATTGTCTGGCAAAGAACTACTGTAACCCTGCCAGTTATTCATCAGTTTGTAGATCTGGTTACGCCTTTGCTGGCTGGAAAAGGCGAGTTGAAAAATATAAAGCAAATACAGCCTTTCCTTGTAATCTTTAATATCAAAACCATAAATCGAAGCGATATCAAATAATAACTTAAGTTTGATACCGATCAATAATGGAAAATCTGCCAGGCCCAGCAGGATCCCTCCCGCCCCGGTCAGTGCGCCTTCTATAGTTGCCGTTTTCTGATAAAAACTGATCTGGCCTTTAACGAGTATTTCGCGTGCCTGCAATGAGGTTTCCGGATCCGGAGATTTACCAGTTGTATAGGTACCACCGAGAAGAGCTGCCTTAATTAAATGCTCAATAGCTGAGGTAATGAGTGTATGTACCTTCTCAGGAATCATATCATTTAATTTAGCCTGAACTTTTTTAGACATATTATTTGCAAAGGACGGTCTTTTGAGCATTTTTAATTGCCAAAACTGTAAATGCATATAAGCTTGTTCTTCGTAGGGGGTCATGTAGTTATATTTTTTTATATTTTGGTAAAAACTGACTATTTTAAATGTAATAAATCAAATACAATCGTAAATTAGAATTTTAATCCGATTATATTATAAATTATATTAAATTTTTATGCAAAAAATAAATAAAATCAATAAAAAGACAATTCTAAAATTCGCAATCGGCGCTTTTTTCGCTGGATTGTTCCTGGGTGCCTTTATTTTTCTTAAATCTGTATAGCTTTATCAGAGATGAAAGCGTTATCAGGTAATTGTTACGGTCTCAATACCCCCCGGAGAACTATCAATAAGATAAAATGGGCAAGGTGCCGGTACGCCAGTTTCCCTGGATGCTGCATTCAGATGATCCCGTTTCTGATCGCATAACTAACCAATGCGGTACAATTAGGCATATTGCTTTTCTCCTGCATATTCCGCCGGTGGTTGATGATGGTATTTTCACTGATATGCAGCTTGTCGGCAATCATTTTACTGCTTAAGCCATCTGCCATCCATAACATTACTTCTTTTTCGCGTTTGGTGAACAGTTTATCTTCTTTATTTATATAATAAATGGCTTTAAATGCTGGCAGGTTCTCTGAATATCCTTTCTCATCAATCCTGTCTACTGTCTGGATCACCTTATTATCATGCTGGTGCTGGTTAATATTGATCAGGATGCCTATGCTGAATATCGGGTTTCCATCATCATCAGACAGGAAACAGTTACGCTGCAAAAATTCTTCGTATTCTCCTTTCCTGTTACGGATACAGAGATTGTATGAAAAGATATAATTCCGATGTTCAGTGGCAGGGATACCTTTTAAAATCTGCAGCCTTTCGGGAAAAATCTGCTGATCAAAAAGGACTAAATGGTCTGGATGATAGATCTCCAGTGTATGGTTTAAACCCTCCTTCAGAAAAGATTCCGCCTTATATCCTCCAAAGTTGTCAGACATATTGATATACGCCCCGCTTTTATAGTCGAGCAGGTAGACATATGGAATACTGTGCCTGAAAAAGGAGTTCGCAATACCATTTGTATTAAAGAACTCGTCAAAGCCGGTTACTTTCAACTGGTCTTTTTCGTAACACTTATCTTTCAGTGCGTGAAGGTAACTGAGCCAGGTATTTTGGTTTTTGAGAGACGTTTTAATCATAACTACCAACGCTTTATTAAATAAAGATAGCGAAAGGCAAATAAAAAAAAAGTAGTGAAAACACCCATTTATTATAGGTGAAATGTCCCATATGTCCATAAACATAAAACCCGTATCGGCTGATTGGATTTAGCTGATAGGGGTTTTAAAGAAATAAAAATGAAATTTTAATTGCAGACAAGATGTTCATACCAGCCGCTGCCGCATTTTATAAACGTGGGGGGGGGATGAACCCCTTTCTTACAAAACCCGAACTTTTAAATGGCTCGGATGAGCTTTGGACGTATAAACCTTATGTGCCGCTTTTTTAAAATCAATGTCATCGGCCTTCATGATATCTACAAACGTCTGCGGATTCCTGTCAATCAGCGGGAACCAGCTGCTCTGGACCTGCACCATGATACGGTGCCCTTTCTTAAAAGTATGCAATACATCCTGCAGCTCGAAGTTAACCGGGGTGATTTTTCCCGGTTCAAAAGGTTCAGGTTTATCAAAACCCTTACGAAATTTACCCCGCATAGCCTCACTCCTCACCATTTGCTGATAACCAGCCATATTTACATCTTTACCCGTAAATTTGTTATTAGCTGCCGTATCCGGATAAACATCCATCACTTTCACAATCCAATCCGCATCAGTACCGCTGGTAGCTACTTTAAGATCGGCGATTATATTACCAGCCAGTGTGATATCAGCATCAAGCACATCGCTTGTGTAACTTAGTACATCTTTACGATTGGCCAGGAAACGCTGATCAGCTGTCATATATTCACGGTTCATATCCATGGTTTTTCCATCGAAAAACGGGACCGGATTTGCCGGGTCTGAAACAAACTCATCAAAACTGTCTTCTGCTGACGCAGGTTTTACAAAGGATAATTTATGGCCGGGCAATAAATACAATTCTTTCTCTTCAGTTTCTTTAGGTGGCCATACTTTATACTGGTTCCATTTGTTTGTACCTGTTTCGAAGGTATTTACAGGGTCGAGGCTTAAAGCTGTCCCTTTTAAGTAATGGCTGAAAAAGTTAAATTCTATGTTTTCGCGATATCCCGGGGCAGTAGGGCCGCCAAAATCTACGTCACCAAGGTGATCGCCGGCGCCCCTTGCCCAGCCACCGTGCACCCATGGGCCCATTGCAAAATAAACGGGGGTTTTCGGATTCTTTTTAACCAGTGTTTTATAGGTATTTATCGCGCCATATAAATCTTCTGCATCGTACCATCCGCCAGTGACCAAAACGGCGGTTTTGATATCATGAAGATGGGTAAGCACATTCCGGTCTTTCCAATGCTGATCGTAATTGGGATGGGCCAGCATTTCATTCCATAACCTGATAGTGTCCTGATAATATTTAACATTGGTGTTTTTCATCGGGCCCATTTTCAGGAAAAAGTCATACCCGTCTTCCGTACCCGCATCAAAATGATTACCGCGGCGCTGAGTGGGCTTGTCATCCTGACGATTGGTAAAACCGGGATAAAAGCCAAAGTTTGCAACAAGCATAAATGCGCCGTTATGAAAGGCATCATCTCTGTATAAATCTGCAATAGGGGCTTGCGGGGAAGCGGCAACCAATGCCGGGTGACGGCTCAGCAGGGCTGTAGTGGTATAAAAGCCGGGATATGAAATTCCCCATACCCCCACTTTACCATTATGATGTGTCACGTTTTTTAAGAGCCAATCTATTGTATCATAAGTATCAGTGCCTTCATCAACATCTTTATTAGTTTTGTGTTCTTCCAGTTCCGGCGTCATTTCTTCGTAGATCCCTTCGCTCATATATCGTCCGCGCACATCCTGGTAAACAAAAATATAACCATCGTGTACAAATTTGGCGGATGGGCCCAAAGAGGTTTTATAGCGATCCGTACCGTAGGGGCTTACGCTGTAGCAGGTCCTGTCCATCATAAACGGATAAGACTTAGACTGATCTTTTGGTGCATAAACAGCTGTAAAGAGTTTTTTACCGTCGCGCATCGGGATCTGGTATTCTGTTTTTGTGTAGTTTGCTTTGATATAATCAGCATCACCAGGGGGCTGATTTTGAGCAAAACCAGTTAAGGTGGTAACTAAAAGGAATAAAAAGCTGAGTTGTTTCATTGTTATATATGTGCTGATGAAATTACAGAATTAAGGGGACAGAAAAGCGTAATGGATCCTTGTAACAAAGATTATAGATTGCAATAGCAATTTCTGACTATTGACAGGACTCCGTATTTTGAGTAATTTACTATAACTATTAACTAGTTAGCTTGTAGTAACTATGAAACTAAAACATTCAATATGGGTCTTTCCCCTGCTAATATGCACCTTGAGCTTTGGCTGTAAAAGCTTGAAACATGTAAATGAGTTTTCAGCGGCATCAGAAGAAATCATTAATGACTACACCTCCCTCCCCTACAGTTATTACCGCAATTGCAGGGATAATTGTGACCTCGGCCGTCAAACTGGCATTATTTCAGGAAAGATTCAGTTTAACCCGCTGGATACGCTGACATGTAATTGCAGTGCTGATTTAGCAAAAGATAAAAACGCAGCAAAGGCATACACTGTTTTGATTTTGTATTTTAACAGTCTGCAGCAGCTGTCTGATCATAAAAAGTTCATTTATAGCACCGGAAACCTGGTTTCTGCTTTAGGAAAGATAAAAGCTATTGAAGATCCACAGATTCAGGAACCTGTAACAAAAATTGCCGACCTGCTGCTCAATATTGCTACCCGGGCATATCGCTCACGCAGCCTGCAGCGAATCTTAAATGAGTCGAAATTGCCGGTCGACCGTCTCCTGAACAACCTGATATTAAATAACCGCATCCTCGAGGGAAAATACAGGGGATACTACAGTGGTTATTTAAATGTGATGATGCAAAAATATGCTGGTCCGCATGTAGCTCCAAGGCAACAACTGGATGACTATATTTCTAACAGGATAGAGATTGAAAAATCGAAAACGGTAATCGGAGAGATAGAAAATTTCAACTCCCTGCTCACAAAAGTAAAGACCGGGCACCTGAAGCTGGCAGATGAAAGGTTAAAACTCAAAGATAAAGAACTCATCGCCTACCTGTATACCCAGTCCAGAGAACTAAAAGCTAATATCAGTAAACTTTAAGATGATGGATAAATTAACAATAGAGCAAGCGATGCATGTTGCCGACGGCCTGCACGAAATTGCCGATGCTTTTGCTGCCTACGTAATCAGTATGCAGGATAGTCTAGCGCCCCAGCAAAAGGAACAGCTGATCTCTGACCAGGCTAAAATATTGGAAACAGCCAACAATTTACTTACCTATGCGTCAGACCTTGTTTTCAATGATATTGATGTACAGATGAAACAACTGGATAATATCAATATCACGATCAGCGAAAAACTGGAAAAGCTGGCAGAAATACAGAAGGTTATTGAGATCAGCGCGTCGTTCCTTGTCTTATCACAAGCTATTATTTCTGCCCGTCCCCTCGAAGTTGCAAAGGCTACGCATCAGCTCTACAAAAATCTGGGCATCAAGCGCCCTTCAGATGAGGCATCCTAGAAATTACTGCCGAAATTCCTGGTACACCTCATTAATCCGAAAAGATTTCGTTAATTTAATGTATGAAAACATTGCTGATCTTTTGTGCATTTATTACATTATCTGGCCTGAACTCGTTTGCACAGGCCACTAATGATACAATTTATGAAGTAAGTGTAACCCCTCCTGCTTTCGCGCGGGCGGATGTGATAAAAAACCGGGTAGGCTCGCATTTAGTGATCTGCGATAAAGTTTACAGCTATAAAATAATAAATGATAAGGTTAAAGCTTTGAATGTTGGTGCCGGAGAGCCAGACCAGCTGATCACCGTTATATTAATGGGCGAGTGTTATCATCTTGATCCAAAAAAGATGAAAGGCCAGAAGATCTGTTTCAGGGGGATTGTTAGCCTGAGAAAGGGGAAAACACATATGATCCTTTCCAGACTGGATCAGCTGACCGGGTATGAACAGTATGAGTAAGATCAGATCCATTTATTGACAACTTTCAAAATACTGTCTTCTACAAAAGGTTTAGTGATAATATCATCTACACCAGCTTCGAAACAGCGTTCCATTTCACTTTTTAATGTGCCGGCGGTAAGCGCAATTATGGGCAGGTGACCTTCCTTTTCTAAAGCCCTTATATTTTTTGTAGCCTCATAACCATTCATCACTGGCATTTGTATATCCATAAAAATCAGGTCGGGGAACTGTGATTCACAAAAATTTAAAGCTTCATAACCATTTACGGCTTCATGTAAAGTTGCATTCGGTATCATTCTTTTCAGAATTGTTTTTGCGAGCAGCATGTTTACTTCATTATCTTCTACTAAGAGTATGGACAGTGCCGCTGTTATAATTTCCTTCCTTTTTTCATGAGCTGGCGGGGCACATAAATGATTTTCTATTTTATGCAAATGTGCGAGCGTCCGGTAAATATCCTGCATTTTAACAGGCTTTAACAGGTGGTGATGCACGTTAAGCTCTTCACAAGACCTGATTACTTTTTCGTCATCAGAAGAACTGTGCAGCAAGATTACGGGCAGATCGGCGGGCATCGAGCCGATCCCTTTACGGATATTGCGGATGGCTTGCAAACCGTCCATATACGGCATATGATAGTCCATCAGCACCACATCATATTTTTCTCCTTCAGCTAATTTCTGCAGGGCCTCATATCCATTTGCTGCTTCAGTGCTACAGATGTTTTTCAGCAACAGCATATCTTTTAAGATCAGCCTGTTATTATCATTGTCGTCAACAATCAATACATTTTTTATGGCTTCGATATCTTCCCAAACAGCGGGTTCTCCCTGTTCCGACTTAAAGGTGATATCAAAATAAAACAAGCTCGATGAACCAGCGTTGCTTTCCAGCTGCAGCCTGCTGCCCATTAACCCCAAAAGTTTATTAGAGATGGTTAATCCAAGTCCGGTGCCGCCATACTTTTTAGTAGTGGAGCTGTCCTCCTGGGAAAATGCTTCAAATATTTTCTTCTGTTTATCTTCCTGAATGCCGATGCCGGTATCCCTGATACTGATACGCAATGTGGTCTGATCTGTCTGGGCAGACAGCTTCTCTATTTTTAATTCAATCTCACCCTGCTCTGTAAATTTCGCTGCATTCCCAAGCAGGTTGATCAGGATTTGCTTGAGCCTGACCACATCCGCCCAAATATACATCGGGAGATCGGCCGACATGTTCAGGAGCAGTTCAATCCCTTTATTTTGAATCGGATAGGTGATGATATCTGTAGCCTGGCAAGCCAGCTCATACAAATCACATTTTTCGGTATCCAGCTCGAGCTTGCCCGCTTCAATCTTCGAGAAGTCAAGTATATCATTGATAATTCCCAGTAAGGCATCGGCCGATTGGTTAATAATCGACAGGTACTGCACCTGCGTCTCATTTAAATTCGTTTTAAGCAGCAAATCAGTAAATCCAATTACCCCGTTCAGCGGCGTACGGATTTCATGGCTCATGTTGGCAAGGAATTCTGACTTGGCAATGTTAGCCTGCTCCGCAAGCACTTTGGCAGATTTGAGCTCTTCACGTTGAAAAACCATTCCTGTTATGTCCTGTGTGAACATCATAATACCACCCACAGCACCATCAAACTGGTACCATGGCCGGATTTCCCAGGTGATATACTGGAATTCCCTGTCATGGGTTTTTCTTTCCAGGTATTCTTCTGCCCTTTCCACTGCCCCGTTTAAACATCTCTGGTGCCTCGCTTTATCCTTCTCATCCAGATCAGGGAATACCTCGTAATGCGAAAGGCCGATAATATCGCGGTCGCCCAGCCGGTAATCATCCAGCCACCTGTTGCTTACCGCGATATAATTCATGTTTATATCCAGCATGGCTACAGCCGCCGGGGCATGTTTTACAAATGCAAAGAGCCGGGCCCTCTCGGTAATCAGCGCCTCTTCTGCCAGTTTTTTTTCATTGATATCCTGGAAAGTACCGAATAACCGGCTGCAGCTTCCGTCTTCCCATTCTGAATAGCCTTTAACCTGTACCCAGATATCTTCTCCTTTAGCATTCACAATCTGCACTTCCAGGTCCCACGAACTCCCTTCATTGATGGCCAAAATAACAGCATCAGTGATCTTGTTGCGGCTTTCCCCCTCTTTATAGTAATCGAGCGGGTTGCCGAGTTCATCATCACTGTCTACCCCATGAATTTTATTCATGACATCCGACCAATACAGTTTTTCATTCAGGAAATCGTATTCCCAGCCACCTACCCTTGCAACTTCGTTAGTTTGCATCAGCATTTCTGTAGCACGCTTCAGCTTACTGATCAGCAAAAATCTTTCATTTACATCAATAGCGTTTCCAATAATATACGGGCTACCATAAGAATCTGTGGTCAGTACATTATTATAAGACCAGATCCGGGTACTCCCGTCCTTATGCTGAATCAGCATCTGCCCTTTTACATGCCCCGTATTTTGAATAGCTGATAGATAATCAATTAAATTGGCGTGACGTGATTTAGGGATAATATCAAATAAGGTCTTGCCAACCAGCTCTTCCATTGTGTAGCCTAATAGCGAAGCACCTGCGATGTTATAAGATAAAAACTTCCCGCTGAGATCGTGTGTACACATCAAACCCTGGGAATTCTCAAAAAACACCCTCAATTTTTTTTCATTGTGCACCAGCATTTCTTCTTTTAAACGCTGTTCGGTGATATCCCTTGCGATGCCAAAGAGAAAACCAGTCGACTCCTCGAGGGTGAATGTCCAGTGTAATGTCCTGTAATTATCACTATACGTCCTGAAGCGATGTGTAATATTTACTGTTTCGCTGGCTGACTGCAGGCTTTTTAACTTTTCCGCCGTACCCTCTACATCATCAGGATGCAGCAGATCATAAATAGAGGTACTTAGCATAGCCTCCGGTGCCCATCCGAATAAACTTTCAAAAGCAGGATTGATCTTTTTAAAGAAACCATCTGTATCAGCGATGCAAATCAATTCAGACGACAGTTTGAAGATTTTCTCAAAATGTTTTAACTCCTGCTTTTCCCTTCTTTCTACAATCAGCGACGTGATTTCCTGTGCAAGCAGCTGCAGGCCTTTTTTCTGTTTTCCCGTTAAATGATTTGGTTTATGATCGATTACACATAAAGTACCTAAGGCATATCCGTTTTGATCTATTAACGGATAACCAGCATAAAAACGGATGTTTGGTGCACCCATTACCAATTTATTATACCTGAAGCGATCATCTACGCGCGCATCTTTGATCTCCAGCAGTTTGTCGGCCATGATTGTATACTGGCAAAAAGACAGGTTCCTGTATGTCTCCTTTTCGTCGAGGCCAAATTTGGATTTAAACCACTGCCGGTTTTCGTCAATAATAGATACCAGAGAAATCGGGACGTCACAAATCAATGAAGCAAGTTCAGTGATCCTGTCGAACTCATATTCGCTCAGAGAATCTAAAATTGCATAATTACGAAGCGCCTCCAGGCGTTCTGTCTCGTTTTCAGGTATTGGAAATTCGTTCAATTAGATTATCTGGTTTCAGTCGGTAAACATTGATTATCGAAATTAGCCAAACAAATCAAAAATTTCCCATTCAGTTCGTTCATTATAAACAGCAGAAACTGCTAATATTTATTGATCAAAACACATATATTATTCATTATGTGCATTTTTTTTTCCTGCCGAAACGGGGAGTGCGTTCCTACAAATCCTGGGTTTTTTCAAATTCCAAAACCACCTTGCGATCGGTTAATTCATTGCCAGGCACTATTCTGAGCCGCCCTGTACTGTCCAGGTAAATGATAGTAATAGATTTCCCTCCATTTTTAAGCCTCAGATAATCATGCTCCCTGTCATAATTAAAATTAGCGGATATATCCGGGACAGCGGTGTTATATGAGTGGTATACTTTACCTCTTTTCTGGATGATCAGGAAACTGTTGTCAGCAGAACCGTCGCTTGTTACAGGTCGCCATTTACCAATAAACTTACTGCCCCCACTGGCGCAACCTGCGATAAGAAAAATAAGCAAACCGGATAGCAAAATTTGAATTCTACTCATTTTCGTAGCCTTTTACTAAACAAAAATAATCCAGCCAGTTCAAAAGAAAAATAACCAGAAATAACTATTTTATCAGTTTTCATTTCAATTGTAACTTTTGCCCCATAATTGCTGATTCTGCATTTTTCGGACAACCGAAAAACACATATAGTTTTGACATTCAGGTTATTGCAGCATATCAACCTATACCGTATCCATATGACGAAGTTATCCGTTTGCAATACTAATATTCAGCTAAAAAGACTGGCCTGCGTTATGGTTATTTTTTGTTTATGGCAAAGCTTAGCGGCGCAGACCATTAACAGGGCAATCATTGGAAAATATTACTGGAATGGAAGTATCGCAAAGAATAAGCCCTGGTTTAGCATAAGATTTGGCTATTCAATTTTCTCCATCTAAAAAGAAGCGGTCAGCTCCTCTGTAGAGCAACCATAATTACCGCAATCTAATTCACGGGATTTCATAATCCTTTTCGTCAATTAGCGAAATAGAATTATTAAACACCAACTAAATAATACATAATCACCTTACATACAGCAGTTTAAATATTTGGTACGAATTTTTCATTATATCTGTAACCGCCCAAACCAGATGGGTAACAGCTTATGAAAAATCAACTAGCAAAAACCAAAAGATTAAACGGAAGAATTACCAAAAGGGTAATCGAACTTCATGAGAAAGGGTATTCGATGGATTTTCATTCTATCAGCAAACATTATTATTTGTGCTTGCAGGATAGTTTTGGTTTTGCAATAGATGACCTTGTCATTGTAGTGATAGACCAGATCTTTGATAAGTTTAGCAATAGCTATAAATACATCCATACGGTAGAAACGACTACTGGTTACAAAGGGGTGTTACTTTCTGATGACATCTGCACAACTGCCTGGAATCAGAATATATTAATACAACCTTAACCACTATTAAACCTACTGCTTATGAATTCTCTTTCCTTTGCTGTCAGAACAAAAGATCTCCCGAAACCAAAGCTATCACGCAGCAAACCCAAAATTTCAATGGCTGAATTAAAAGCAGTGGTGAAGCTTGCAGGGATCAGCGTTTGCACGATTGATCTAAAAACATGGAAAATGTATTTTAGTGAACAGAATGAAAATATCTGTACCACCCCCATTCATCAGAACCTGAATATAAGCGACGCAATGAAACTGGTAAAACTGCATGACAGAACAAATTTGGTGAGTGCTTTTAAACTTGCTTATTTCGGCTCTAATGCCCTTGATCACGAATTTGAGCTGAACGGGACTGGTGCCGGGAGCAAATGGCTGAGGATAACCGGTAAATTTGATGATGAATGCGAACGCGCCAGGGGACAGTTCATTTGTATTTTAACTGATATATCTGCGAAAAAACAAAATGAAGTACGCAGAAATGAACTGGCTGCTATGTTAAACCATGATCTGAGGACACCGTTGACAACGATCAAGTTGTATCTGCAGATGTTCGCCAAACTGGCTGTGAAATCTGAGCAGTACAATGCGGCAGAATTATTGGGTGTAGCGGGCAGCCAGGTAGATCGCATGACAAATATGATTGAAAATTTCCTGACTTCATCTGTTCTGGAAACCGGCCGGATTAAAATAAATTACAGCTATTTTGAAATTTCTAAATTGATAAATGAACTGATCAGTACAGATTATAAACAATCAGGACGCCAGATCCTGATCAACTGCCCCGATAAAGTTTTTGTAAATGCGGATATAGACAAAATAACACAGGTACTTCATAATTATATTAGCAACGCATTAAAATACTCACCGGCAAAAAGCATGGTAATTATAAATGTCAGAAAAACACACAACTTTATAATAACCAGTGTAACTGACCATGGTTTGGGTATCGCACCTTCCGAACAGGAAAAGCTGTTCAGTAAGTTTTTCAGAAGCGAGAGTGAGGCCGTCCAAAAAATAAAGGGGTTTGGAATAGGCCTCTATCTGGTGAAAGACATTATTGAAGAACACCGGGGAAAAGTATGGGCTACAAGCATCCCCGGCAAAGGTTCGACCTTTAGCTTCAGCGTTCCAACCATGCTCTAAAACTGAACTTACATGCATTGCCAGAAAGGATTTTTCTGCAAGCGCATTCATTTTTTGAACATTAAACTTGTTTTATTACGTAAAACATCAATATCTTTGGCCTCGAAATCTAAGGATTTCAATTGAACCTCGGGGTGCCTTACTATCAGGCTGAGATCACACCCGTAGAACCTAGACCGGATAATGCCAGTTAGGAAAGGTAAGCAGCTGGTTTTCCACCTTACCTCATTATTTTTCAGATCTGACTATATGATCTGGTATTTTATTATAATTCTCCGGAAGGGGAAGGGAAAATTAGATTATCATTACATGGATTTAAAAGATTGGCTACAATTATTTAATGAACAGCTTGTTCACACCAGTGCAATTGAATGGCTTGCCGTAGGTTTCGGTATTTCTGAAGTATTACTTGCGAAGAAAAACAGTATCTGGCTATACCCTACTGGCATCCTATCTATCCTGCTGTCTATGTATCTTTTGCTGTATGCAGGACTTTACGCAGAAACCTTATTAAACATCTATTATCTGGTGATGAGCGTATACGGATGGATGATATGGAAAAGCAGGGGAACGCAGCCTCCGATCGAAATTTCCTGGAGTACGGGGAAAGAACTGAAAATCGCGTCATTCATTTCGATTGCGGGATTCGGCTTCCTTTACTTGATTTTAAAGCATTATACTGATTCTGACGTACCACTTTGGGACGCGTTTGTATCGTCTACGGCTTGGGCGGGAATGTGGCTGCTTGCTAAAAGAAAAATTGAAAACTGGATTTTCCTGAATATCTCAAATATTTGTGCTATACCATTAATGGTTCATAAAAAACTGCCTGTATTCGGCATTTTAACAACCGTATTATTCGTTGTGGCCATTTTTGGTTTCCTGGATTGGAAACGGACGCTTAACGCTAAACAACTTCAACCTGCTGGTTAAAACGATGGAAAATATCTTAAGTACAAATAGCAAACATACCATTCAGCGATATGCCGCCGAATCAGAAGAAATGGGGGCATTACATCCTGAATTATTAAAACTGGCTTATGATAATAATTGGTTTAAGTTGTTTGTTCCGGCCGTATACGGCGGTCCCGGCTTGTTGCTTCCTGAGATTTTACAGCTTGAAGAAGCGCTTGCTTCAGCAGATGGCAGTTTAGGATGGACGGTGACACTATGCAGCGGTGCCGGTTGGTTCGCAGGATTTTTAGATCCTGAACTGGCAGAAGAGGTGTTTTCCGATCCCGAAGTTTGCTTTGCCGGCAGCGGGGCTGTTGGTGGTACGGCGGTTAAATATGGGGAACATTATTTGATTAATGGTAACTGGAAATATGCAAGCGGCGCTTCTCATGCGACCATTTTTACAGCGAACTGCATACTTAAAGATCAGGAAGGAAACGACCTGAGAGATCATCTTGGTGCCCCGCAGGTCAAGTCTTTCATTCTCAAAAAGAGCGAGGTAGAAATTATTCAAGGCTGGTCGTATTTTGGTTTGGCCGCTACAGGAAGCCATGCGTTTATGGCTAAGGATATCCAGGTGCCATTAAACAGGACTTTTCAAATTAACGAAAATATCCAGGTAAAAACACCTGGTTTTGATTATCCTTTTCTGCAGCTTGCAGAAACCACACTCGCTGTAAACAGTGCGGGTATGGCGGCACATTTCATCAAACTTACTTCCAGTGCTTTTGCTGAACGTTCAGGACAAAAGAGATACACTGCGGAGCAGGTATCGTTTTTTAACGAGGAATTACTGAGGCACCAAAATGAAATAAAGGAAGTCAGAAATTTATTTTATAAAGCCTTTGATCAATCCTGGGAACAGCTGTTAAAAGATGGCGTAATTTCTGACGGATACCTTGCCGCAGTTAGCTCCATGAGCAGAAGGCTTGCCCATACTTGCCGCAGAGCAGCCGACCAGCTTTTTCCTTATGCGGGATTGGAAGCTGCAAAAAAAGAAACAGAAATTAACCGTGTATGGCGGGATATCCATACTGCCAGCCAGCATTCGCTGCTGACATTTGACGCGCCTGATACGAGATAGCTGGTTTTTCTTTAAACGTATCAGGTATGACAGGAAAATTTAAACTTTTATAACCGCATCATGAATAATCATGAGCACAAACTTGCGGAGGCTTTCATATTTTTCGCTTGTATTGAAAAAATCGATTACCCCCTCCTCTGAATTGTAGTTCAATTCAAAAATTGGTTCCTGAAGGCCATCAGAGGAGAAATAATTCAAGCGGTTACCCTCTTCTTGCAGCATTGACGTTATTTCGCTGCAATTTTGTATTTCTTCCTCAACAATTGCTCTTTTGATGATTTCATCAAGATCCCTGGCATCCGGAACGCCCGATAGCGGATAAACGATCCTTTTACCCGCCGGATTGGGAATTTTAAGCTTTTCGCCGGCAGATAGTGTATGCCATAAAGAAATAAACCGGAGCTTTATTTTTGTCAAACAGACTGAGAAGCCTGGTTTACTTAAAAAAACGACAAAAACCTCCTGAAGCTGGTTAAACCAATTCTTTTTATCCATGTTTAAATATCCACCGCGCAGTTCGGAAAGTACCGAAATGAACTCTGGAATATTTATTTCTTCATTACTCACATTGCCAGACAATAGATCGATGATACTGTCTATCTCAATTTCAATGTTTAATTTTTCTGCATTACTAAAATTATCCATTTCTATATATTTGGTTAATCTAAGTTTAGCATAAATTAATTAATAAAGAAATAATTATTAAACACTCAGGTTGTAAAGTTTACATTATGCTTTAATAAGACCTGAAAGTATTATAAAAGGCCAGATAATAATCGATTTATGATTTTGGCTAGATACCAATTGGTATATTTGTATAATGAACAAGCCCATGTCAAAAGCCGAACGCACCAAAAATTTCATTATTGAAAGCACTGCTGAAGTATTCAATAAAAAAGGGTATGCAGGGACTTCTCTTTCGGATCTAATCAATGTGACTGGCCTTAGCAAAGGCAGTATTTACGGGAATTTTGAAAATAAGGAAGAGGTAGCACTGGCTGTTTTTGATTACAACTGGGCCAAAATAGCTGAATTAACCCAACAACATATCAGTAACGCAGGGAGCTTCCACGACAAACTGATGGTTTTTGCGAAAGTTTATAAAAATGTAATCAAAGATGTTTCTACCTCAGGCGGCTGCCCGGTATTAAATACCGCGGTAGAATCTGATGACACCAATAACCTGCTTAAAGACCGTGCGTCAAAAGCAGTTGTTAAATGGGAAAAAAGCATCAGCGGACTAATCCGGCAGGGCATTACTGCAGGTGAATTTAAGGAGCAGACAAACATCAGGCAAACATCCTTATCCATTATAGCATTGATTGAAGGGGGAGTAATGATTGCTAAAGTAACCGATGACACTACTGCCATGGACAGCATCTTAAAAACGGTTGAAATTTTGGTCAATCAATTACTGGCATAAACATATAACGATCGCGCTTCTCTATTACTTTTTGAGCAACAGCTAAAAGTTTAGTAGCTAAAGGCCGCAGAATAATATTATTTGTCGACGATTTTTATCAGCCCCTTTTCTACCAGTAAATCAAACTCTTCACTTCTGAATGCTTTTTTTGTCCTGCTAAAATCAGAAATGTAAAATTGATAAGTAGACCTCAACCCTATTCTTAAATCAGTTGTTGAATAACGTCCGAGTATAATCATTTCATCAAGACGCTTTTTAATCTCAATGCTTTCCTCAGTTGTAAATGTGTCTCTGCCTTTCATATCTTATTTTTTTTGATCACTACAGCTTATAATTGGTTTTAGTATGCTAACAATATTTATCCCGTTTTAATGAATTGTAGAGGGATTATACCAATTACACTTCTAATTAAAGATCAAACACCTTAAAATAGTTTTTTTTATTTTAAACTATTTTTACATCCATTGATTTACAGCTTAAAAAGGATCATTTTTGATAGCGGGATTCAGCAAAAGCATAAGAGTGATCAGGAGTAGAAATGAATTATATTTACTTCAATTACAGGGATTACGCCTTCTAGTTAATTCCGATGAATTATTTATACTTTTTATAGTTAATGATGATCATTTTTCGCACCTTATACGTATATTTCTCTACAGATCAATTACATAACCGGGCATTACTGCATAAAATAACTAAGGATGAATAAAAAAAGACCGGAGCCTGATGAAACTTTGAGGGATGATCCAAATCGGATTGAAGCACTAAAACGATATAACATATTTGGTACACCCTCAGAAAAGTCATTTGATAATATTGCTCAATTGGCAACAGACTTTTTTGATGTGCCGATCTCTTTGGTCACATTTGTTGATACAGAAAATGTTTTTCTGAAATCAAATATCGGAATTGAAGAGATCAGAATTAGTCCTAGAAATAACAGCCTTTGTTCTATGGCCTTGCTCAATGACGATGTCACTGTATTCAATGATATCGAGAATATAGATCCATTATTATTATCAGACCCTATCACTGCAGCAGAATTAGGATTTAAGTTTTATGCCGGTGCACCATTGATCACTTATGATGGATTTAGGATAGGTACGATCTGTGTAATGGATACAAAAACCCGAACATTCTCCGAAAAAGATAAAAGACTGTTAAAAAAAATGGCCAGAATAGTAATGGATGAGATTGAATTACGTATCAATCAACGTTAAACCTGCTGTTTAATAAGGTTACTTTTATATGCATTAAACTGGCGATTCCGTCAATTGTCGCTTTAGGCTTAATCAATTTAGTGACTATTGTACGCAATATGACCTGATCTTTAAATGGTCGTCCGAGCGGGTTAATGCTGCACCCGCTATCAATTTTACATTGTTCAAACTTTCTGCAGTGATCGGTACCGGAAGTTCCATTTTAATATTTCAGCGGATTTTTCTAGTATCTCCGCTGATGTTAGCGCTTTGTCTTCCATAGCATTTTAATATCAATTTTAACACCCATAGAGTACTCAAATTAAATGACTTAATATTCATTGGTAGGTATAAATACGCAATTAAAAGGTTAAACACCTAAAATCGGCGTATAAACCCCTGTTCTAGCGTTTTCAGAAACAATATCATACTGAATCTTATTATAATTGTCATTAAAAATTGAAGGGCCTCAATAGCTTGCCTGCTCAATCATCAAATCAACATTTATAACATTTATAAGGTCAATTCAATGATTTTTGGATTAGAAAAGAAAAAACTGCAAAACCTTTACCTTAAAGCGGAAGGACTATATGAGTTTGACAACGAAAACCTGGAGATCCTTATTTCAATTGTGAAGGACTATACACAGATCGTTAAAAAACTGCATAGTAAAGAGCCTAATATTTTTGGCAATATCCATAAGTATGGATTAGCAGAACTAAAAAACCATAAAGAAATTATCAGGTCGCATCCCAGTCAGGAAAACTTTACCAATTTCAAGAATCAGGTACAGAGTTCGATAGATGACTCATTGCAATATATGCAGGATTATTTGCACGTGTAAAACCCGGTCGGGCCTTGGAGTTTTCCTTATTCCTGATGTGGAGGTATAATGTTCTGTTCCAAATTAAAGCCGAGTTACCAACTAAAAATTATCGATTCATGCGAGAATACAGCCAGTAAAGCCTGGCAGTTCATGGTATTAAAATCCAGCTTTCTCAAATTTTCCTGATCGAACTTAATAGATAATATAGTTTTGCTTTGTGTTTCTGCTATGCTGCTATTAAACAGCTCCGCCACTATATTTACAGAAACAAAATTGACAGGCAATAAAGCAAATATTTCCCTGGCAGACCTTAATGCACATCCGCAGGCATAATCATGTAACAATCGTTTATAATCTGATACATCGAGCAAGGTATTAGACAACCCGCCGTCGGCCGTTCTGTTTATAACGTAATCTGGAATAACTTTAGCTGCATTCAGATGGAGGTTAACAATAATATGATCATTAAAAGTTTCACAGATTACATGTATCCCAGGCAGGCTGATTGCGGCGAACGGATCGAAAAAATCGATTGCTTTCTGGTAAGCTGCTACCTCACTTTCCCTGATCCCGTTTGTGATGGTCTGTATTTTTTTCCAGTCCTGCGCCTCATTCCTGAACTCTTTAAGAATCGCATTATAGATTAAATCGTCCGCATGCTTCGCTAATTCTATTTTATCCAGCAAATCCCCCATTTTTTTCCTATGCTGTAAAGTTATATAATCCAGAAAAGTAGGTTCATATGTCTGATAATTGTACTCTGCCTCAAATTGTTTCTTCGATTCTTTTACCGGCAGCTTAGGGTGTGGCGCCAATGAAAAACTCGCCCAATCTATTCTCTCACTACTCGCTTTATGGACAGATAATAGCGAGGATAAGTACTCATCATAAGTATCTGCAGCATTGATGTTATTATCCTTTATCTGTTGTTTTAATTTTTGCAGCAGACGTTTCGTAGTTTCAACTGTATTTTTTTGCTGTTCCCGTAATGCCCTTTTATAGCTGGTACCCGTAGGGTTAATGAGATGGTTAACTGTTGTCATGTATAAAATTGTACTTTATTAAACAACACAATATCCGTACAAATAATTGTTTTAAGAAAAGGGTGAAAACAGCTTTGCACAAGTCATTTTACCCATAACAATAGAAGATTTCCCGTACAAAGAATTAATAAAATGTAACAATCCTCAGGAATATATCTATTAGAAATAAAAATGATGAGAAATATTCCGATCATTTAAATAGGATGACCAATGGCACACCAACTATACAAAATCCTTTACAAGATAACCGACTACCGTTTCGAATTGTGCCTGCTTTTGATTATACCAATGGTTAACAAAAAAAGCCTTATCGCTTTAAAATTTGTTGATAAAAATACTGATCCAGGCATATTCCGGCCCTAAATTGTGGTTATAAAAGTATAATTTCATCGTACATGCTATTATATCCGCGTCATTTCTTATTCGCTTTATTAAGTATTTTTAATAAATTCGCAGCCCTTTAATAAAGGTCCAGTCCAGTATTTTGATAAATTTTCCCTTTTAAGATGAGCAAGTTTCTATATGGAATTGATTTTGGAACTACCAATTCCGCACTATCTATTTATGATGAAGACAAAAAAGCAATTGTGAAGACGATCATTGTCCCTTCACTTTTGTATTTTCAGCAAGACCAGGGAGCAGTAGAATCTCTGAACTATGTGGTAGGTGAACATGCGATCTCTTCTTACCTGAAAGATGGGATGAAAGGAAGGTTTATCAAATCAATTAAACAGATTTTATCCAGGACAACATTTACAGAAACCCGTATCCATAACAGAAGATATACCGCATCTGACCTTGTTACTTTAATTTTAAAAGATCTGAAAGGAAAGGCGGATGAGTTTATTGGGTATGATTGCCAGAAAGCGATTATCGGCAGGCCCGTATTTTTTGATGATGAAAGCGCACAGAAAGACACACTTGCACAAACCCGTTTAAATAAAGCAGCAGAAAATGCTGGTTTTACTGAGGTCCGTTTTCAATTTGAGCCAATTGGTGCTGCTTTTGCATACGAAAAGACGATTACAAAAAGAGAAAAGGTGCTGGTAGCCGATCTTGGCGGGGGAACAACAGATTTCACTTATCTGGTATTGGACCCGGAAAAAGTTGGCAGTAAAGACCGTAAAAAAGATATGATGGCCAGCGGAGGTATTTACATTGGCGGAGACAGTTTTGATTCGGCTTTTATGTGGGACAAAGGAACACCTTATTTTGGTAAAAACACTTTGTATGAAGCTACACCCGGAAAGGTACTAACGGTTCCTATATCTCTTTTTGCGAATATATGCTCATGGGATAAAATGAACTTTTTCAATGGGCTGAGAATCCAGAAAGATCTGGAGGATTATTATTACTACTCTAAAAAAGACAGGAAATTTAAGAACCTGCTTACCTTAGTCGATCACAATCTTGGATACTCAGTATTCCAGGCTATAGAAAAAACTAAAATTGATCTGTCAGATTTAAAGGTTTCAACTTTTGCTTACACGAATATGGGAATCGAAATCAATGAAGAAATTTCAATTGATCAGTATAATACCATCATTCATAAAGATATTCAAAAAATCAGCACGTACCTGGATGAGTTTATGCTCAAAAACAATATTAAACCTGAAGATATTGACAGTCTTTTCTTAACAGGGGGAAGTTCATTGGTTGGAGCAGTGCAGCATTTATTCCGTACCAGGTTTCCTCATATCCCGCTCAATTCGGGTGATAATTTTACAAGTGTTGCACAGGGATTAGCGTATAGCGGCTATCTGTTTGAAAACGAATAAGAGCGGAGCTGATTAATCTCGCGATAAGACTGGTATACCTGAGCCATTTTCTCAGGTATACCAGCTTTTTTTAAATTACTTCTTTATGGTAATAGTCCTCCCTGTGACCAGGAGAAAGGTATATATTTTATAATACCCGTCATCGTTCGTTTCTATTGCTTCCACCAGGCCTGTCTTGCTAAAAGTATCCGTTACCATATCACCTTCTTTCACACCCTGTAAAACGTCCGGCGGTGTATCATTATTTAGTCTGATCATATCTTTTAATATACTGTAAATCTATTCCTGGCCTATCTGTGAAACAACAAACTATTTCAGCAGTTCAAAAAGCAGTTCAGGTTCATTAGTGGTTATAAAATCGGCTTTTTCAGCAATCAACCACTTCATGTCCTCTTCCTTGTTCACTGTCCATGCGTTGATAGTAATACCGAGTTCAGCCGCCTGTTTAAACCAATTGCCTGTTTTATAAACCGAGTAATGATAATCTGCCTGTGCAATATGGTCCTGTTTCAATTGAGCCAGTTGTTTTTCTTCCTTTAAACCGGCAAGGAAAGCCGTTTTTGCTTTAGGATCTAATTGTATAACACGTTTTACAGCCTCATAACTAAAACTGATATATTCTACCCACGCCTCAGCCTTTAACCTTTTCACCATTTTCAAGACCGCATCGGTCAGCGCAATAGTGTTTTCCGGAGTTTTCGCTGTTTTGATTTCGAGGATCAGCTTTGTACCGCGCTGTTTCATTCCCTCTTTTAAATAATTTTCCAGAGAAGGAATCTGCTCACCATTGGTATGGAGCTGCTGCTGAAGCTCGGCATATGTGGATTCAGCGATTACCATTCCTTTAAAGACATCATCATGGTTCACCACAATTACGCTGTCTTTGGTAAGATGAACATCAAATTCGGAGCCGTAGCACTTCAGCCTGATTGCCTCTTTTAGTGAGGCAATAGAATTTTCAGGAAGATTGTTCGTCTTCCACGCTCCCCTATGGGCAATAACAATATTTTTGTTCCAGTTCATTTTCTGAGCGTTACCGTATTGAGCAATAAAAATCAGGCATAATATAGAGAATATAGTTTTCATATCATTTTTGTTATTAGTGATCGTATTAAAGTTGTCATTTTCGTCAGTACCGGTCTATAAAAGCTACAGCTGCCCATATCATTCTTCGCAAAATTTATTACAAGATCTGCATCGCCTTGTTTAATGCAATAATAGATGGTTTAAAATCCTCACGCGCAACGAGGAACTGTATATTTACTTTCCTTAACGCAAAACCGGCACTTTTGATATTAATACCCTGCTCAGTCAGCGCATAAGCGCTTTTCCCCAATAGTCCCGGCTGATCCATATTGGAACCCAACAGGCATACCATCGCCACTTTTTCTACAGTAATTTTTTCAAAGCTATTTTCAAGGTCACTGATAAGTTTTTTATGGAAATCACGCTCCCATATGACTATAGAGATACTATTCGCACTGGTAGCCTTAAATGTATAACTCACGTTATGGTTAAAGAAAATCTGCATAATATGGAGATCACTTCCCACATTCCCTACCATCAATGGATCGTAAACATCAATCATCAGCAGCTTATCTGTTCCTGTAATCAGTTCCACACGTTTATGTTCACAAACAAACTCCCTAGTAATCAGCGTACCCGGATGTGCGGGGTCGAACGTGTTTTTTATGCGCAGGTTGATCCCATTGATTTCCAATGGCTTTGATGCTTTCGGATGGATAGCTTCCATGCCTACATCTGCCAGCTGATCAGCGATATCATAATTGGTATATCCTACAGGTATACAATTTTCTAATCCCACCAACCCGGGGTCGGCAGTAGATAGGTGATATTCTTTGTGAATTATGGCTTCCTGAGGTTTCAGGGCTTCGGCTATTTTGCTGAAAGTAACTTCAGAATAACCCCTGTCAAACTCACGCATAATGCCTTCAGTTCCTTTAGCGTAGCCGGTAACGATACAGATGTTATTTGCGAAATCTATATTTTTAAAAGAATGTTTGATCCGCTGATCTATTGTAAAAGCAAGATGGTCGTTAAACCCGCTGAGATCTATCAGGCGGGTACTGATCTTCATATTCTGCAAAATATTTGTAAAATTGAAAGCCGAATGACTTTCCCCGATAGAAGCCAGGATCTCTCTTGCGGCCTGCAGAATCCCTTCCCGGCTCACATAACCCGATGCGAGTATGTTTGCCAGGTTCTCCAGGTACTTCTGCGCCTCAGTTACATGGTTTTCAATAAACTGATCCGCAATAGTAAGGTCAAGTCCCAGTTCAACATATTTTTTATTAATGGATTTTAATTTGACGATCAGGTTCTTCAATGGTTTGTGAAAGTCCTGATGTTTTGCGATGCGGTGATATACTCCTGGTTCGCCGGTTTTCTTGTTTTCCAGCAATAAATCGGTTACGCCCGAAAATGCAGATACAACAAATATCCTATTGTATAACTGGTCGCCTGTACGTTCAAATAAAATAATATTTTCTATTACACTTTTAAGCGCGCTCATGGACGTGCCGCCTATCTTCTCTACTGTTAACATGGTCTTGCGGTATTAAAACAAATTTTTAATGGTTTGAAAGGACATTTCCGAATAATCATTAATGTACAGATTACAAGGAGGCAATTCCTCTTTGGTATGGGAAGTTAGTACGCCGACTACGCTCATTCCTGCATTTAATGCAGCGGTAACACCAGAGAAAGAGTCCTCAAACACGACACATTGTGCCGGCGACACCCCAAGGTTCAGGGCGGAGGTCAGGTATACTTCAGGATCAGGCTTATGTTTTTTTACATCCTCGCTTGCCATGATAGAGCCCAACTTTTCACGCAAATCAACTTTACTAAAAATAAGGTCAAGATTAGCTCTGGGGGCTGATGTAGCCACACCAATCTTTACAGCATTACTTTTCAAATCACTGATAAACTCTACGATGCCTGTAATAGGTGCGACATGGGGTTCGTATATTTTCCTGAAAAGCCCTTCCTTCTCCTCTTCCATTTGAAGCAGCTCTGCCCCTTCTATTGGTCTTTTTAAAAAGTGACTGAGAATGTAACTATTGCTCTTACCAAACATGTGTTGTGCAAAATCTTCATCAGAAGGTGCCAGATCACGTACCGAAAAAAACTCGCGGAAAGCAATTGAATGATATGGGTTCGTATGACAGATCACTCCGTCCATGTCAAATATGACAGCAATTTCTTTATTCATACGGTAAAGTTAAGATGATTTTATCAGGAGAGGTCAATTTTGTAAAAATTCCGGGACAGGCAGCTCTCCAAATATTTTAAATCCTAAACAGAATATTGTTCGTATGTAGTAGAACATCTACTGCTATTGCCTGAATGAAATATTTACAAGAAAAAAAAAAGTTGGAAAGCCTGTTGGAAAGCGTTGCACCGGCAGAAAATTACAATGATGTAAATTACGAACTGCTTAGCGGAGTATATCGTGATTACTCTTCTATCATCACTAGTTTGTATAAAAAGGAGCCAAATGTATTTGGCAACTTCAGAAATTACAATGTCCCGGAGATTAAAAACCACAAAAGATCAATTGATAAGATCGGGGCACCAGATATTAAAGAGGAAAATTTTAAACTGTTTAAAGAGTCGCTGGACCAGTCGATTGAAAGCACGATAGAATATATTGTTGATTATACACAGCCTTGATTAGTTTTCGCAAATACCTCCCCTGATATAAAACATCATGTCTAAAAAAGGGTAGGTTCCTTTGCAGAGACCTACCCCTTTTAATATAGCACCAATTCATCTATTGATTATTGGTAAAGTGGGGCCCTATGATAGTTACAGTTTTGTTTGCGCGGATACTGAATTCTTTTACGCATACCATCAGTTGGGGAGATTTAAGCAATATCACCTTTTTTCATCATTTTAAATGCGTAATCAGCAGCTCTTGCCGTTAATGCCATATAGGTGAGTGAAGGATTTTGAGTGGAAGTGGAGGTCATACATGCCCCGTCTGTCACAAATACATTCGCACAGGTATGCAGCTGGTTCCATTTATTTAATAATGAGGTTTTAGGATCAATTCCCATCCTCACCCCTCCCATTTCATGAATATCCAGTCCGGGCGACTGGCTATTGATGTTAGGGGTAATCTTTTTAAAACCGGCTTCAGTAAACATTTCCGTCAGCTGTTCAATATAATCAGCTTTCATTAAGGCATCATTCTCATCGTAATCCACTGATATATTAAGCAAAGGAACACCCCATTCATCTTTTTTACTTTCACTTAAACTTACAAAATTGCTTTCTTTAGGAATAGTCTCACCCATCATATGCGAACTGACAACCCAGGGTCCGAGTCTGGCGTTCAATAAATTATCTTTCAGGGATTCACCGACCCCGGACCGGTCGCGTTCCATATACCTGCTTGCGCCGAAACCAGCGGCATATCCCCTTTTAAAATTGGTTTCCTGTTTAAAAACATTTCTGAACCTTGGGATATATCCTCCGCCTGCAGGATTTCTTCCATCAGTAGCAAATTGTTTTAACCCATCATACTCTGCACTGATCCTTGCACTGTAATTGTGAAAAGCCACATATTTACCCAGCAGCCCATTATCATTGCCCAGTCCCTGCGGAAACCTCTTCGAAGTAGAATTTAACAAAATCAGGTTTGTATTTAATGCACCAGCATTGATGAAAACCACTTTTGCAAAATATTCTGTTACCTCCTTTGTATTGGCATCTGCAACGCGCACACCGGTAACTTTACCTTTTTCATCGTCGTAAATTACAGACTGGACAACAGAGAATGGTTTTAAAGTAAGATTCCCGGTTTTAGCTGCCCAGGGCAAGGTAGAGGCATTACTGCTGAAGTACCCGCCGAATGGACATCCCCGCTGGCACAGCGTCCTGTTCTGGCACTTTGCCCGTCCCTGATCAAAATGTATTTGATTGGGTTTGGATAAATGCGCACATCTTGCACTTATCACATGCCTGTTGGCATACCTGGTTTTTACTACCCCTTTAAAGTAATCTTCTACAGCGTTTAAAGGAAAGCCTGGTAGAAAATCACCATCAGGAAGTTCTGACAAACCATCTTTATTGCCAGCGATGCCAGCAAATTTTTCTGCATAACTATACCATGGATCAAGGTCTTTATAACGAATTGGCCAGTCGACCGCAAAATCATCCCGCGCCGGGCCTTCAAAGTCGAAGTCGCTCCAGCGTTGTGTCTGCCTTGCCCATAATAATGATTTCCCGCCTACCTGGTATCCCCTGATCCAGTCAAATGGTTTTTCCTGAACATAGGGATGCTCTTTATCTTTCACCATGAAATGCATGGCATCTTCCCGAAAAGCATAACATCTGCTTACAATTGGATTTTCCTTTTTAATTGCCAGCGTAAGTTCATTCCGGTGTTCAAACTCGTAAGGATATTTATTAGTGGTAGGGTAATCTTTAATATGCTGTACATCACGCCCTCTTTCCAGTACCAGCGTTTTAAGCCCTTTTTCGGTGAATTCTTTAGCAGCCCAGCCTCCGCTTATTCCTGATCCAATCACGATCACATCGTAGGTATTCGATTTTGCTGCATCGATATTTATATTTGCCATGTTCTTATGATTATGCAGATTTAACGGGAAAATAACCATTGTAACGTCCTGGTACCAATTCCCAGATTATCAGATTCGTCATCACATATTGTGAATTAAGATATCCGTCAATAGTCCTCTCCTTCATTATTTTATAAAACACACTCAGGTCGGATGATGGATCATTATCCTTTTCGAGTCCCGCCAGAAGCTCTTTTTTCTGAGCAGCAGGAAGCTTTTCGTAAGGCTGGTTAAAACGGGAATGCGCAAGATCAGTAAATTGATCAAGCCCTTTTACAAACTGTTTCTGATCTGATTCTTCATAACAGTCATCCAGCATTTTAAGCACAAAAAAATGTAGTTTAAGTTCTCTGGCACCGGGGGTATCGGTCCTGGGAATCAGTGTTTCGGCAATCTGTCCCAGCAAATTTTCCTGGTCTAAACTGATCGTGATATTCTTTAATTGGACGGTAGACTTTCCTTGTTGTCTTAAGCAAGACGGCAGCAGAGCCAATCCGCCAGCCATAATTAATACTTGCTTAATTACTAATCTTCTTTCCATACAGCTATTTGGTTAACGCTAAAATAATACTTTTATACCAGGGCGCGACAGTAACAGTGTCACATTCTTATCGAATAAAAAAACAAGTTAGTATAAAAAAATGACCTGACACATAGCTTTTAAAAACTATGTATCAGGTCATCTTTATTAACCAGCTTTAACACCGGCAGAAACTGCTAAAACCTATTACTTTTGCGGTAAGGCCGCAGTTACCGGAACCGCATATTTATCATATAAATTCAACTGATAAGGCAGTTTTTTTAAGCCGGGAAGTATTACGTCCTGCTTGCCTACAATGATTACGCGAACATCGTCGTAACCAAAATACTTTTTGCTTACGCGCAGAATGTCTTCTGCAGTTACTGCATTGATCTTTTGCAAATAAGTACGATAAAAATCTTTGGGAAGTCCGTTTAACAGTACGCTGCTCGCAAAGCCAGCTACACGTTCAGGGTTTTCTAAACCAAGTGCAAAGGATCCGTTGTACAGGTTTTTAGCGTTCTGCAGATCTTCTGCTCCGACTTTCTGGGTACGCATAACGTTGATTTCCTTTAAAAACTCTACTACAGCACTATCTACCTTTTCATTCCTGACCGCAGCAGTAGCGCTGAACTTAGACTGGAACCTGCCCGACCCTACAGATGAGTATGCACCATAAGTAAACCCATGTTTCTCTCTCAGGTTGGTGAAAAGCTTTGCATCCGCACCACCGCCAAGGATCTGGTTGGCCAGGAGCACCGCATGATAATCAGGGCTGCTAAGGGGAAGGTCTACAAGATTTGTTACTGTAATTTCAGATTGTACAGCAGTTGGAACGTCTATTAAATCAATTTCAGTTTTTGCAGTATTGTTCACTTTAGGAAGCTTTTCTAAAGAAAGCGCAGCGCCCTTCCAATCACCTAATGCTTTGATCGCCAAAGCCCTGGCCGCTTCTGGTTTGATATCGCCAACAAATGTCAGGTAACCGCGTGATGGAGTGATATATTTCTTATAACTGGCCTTCACATCGTCCAGTGTTATAGAATTAAGTGATTTTTCGGACTCAAATTCACCGCTCGGATGATTTACACCATATGACAATGCGTTCACTACCCTTGCCGAAATAGCTTTAGCGCTGCGTTCACTTGATTTTAAAGCGGTAAGCGATTGAGATTTTAATTTTTGAAATGAAGGTTCTGAAAATGCAGGGTTACGCAATCCATCAGCCATCAGCAGGAAGGCCTGGTCAAAATAACGCGTCAGGGCCGAAGTCCGCCCCCCGGAAGAGTACACGCTAACATCAGCACCGAGCGCATCAACAGCCTCATCAAATTGATTTTTTGTTTTTGTAGTAGTGCCCTCATTTAACATTCGGCCCATTAATCCGGTTACTCCAGCTTTCGAACCTTCAGTTACCGGTCCCTGGTCAATGCTATAGGTTGCCGTTACCTTTGGCAGTTTATGGTTTTCTACCACCAATACAGTAATTCCATTGGGTAACTTGTAAATTACAGGATCCGCAAATGTAATTGCAGGCGCCGGACCTGGTTTTGGTTTTTGGCTTCTATCTAACTTTTGCGCAATCGCCGACTGTACAAACAGTGTAGCGAAAGCTAATATGAATATCTTTTTCATTAGCGTTTATGTCTTTATCGGTGATGAAGCTTGTTTAAGACTTTAAAAATTTTGCAGGTCGAAATCTTAAACAGGTTTCATTATTGTTTATGTCTTTATCGGTGATGAAGCTTGTTTAAGATTAGATAATTTCTTTAAAACGTAATCTTAAACAGGTTTCATTAGCGTTTATGTCTTTATCGGTGATGAAGCTTGTTTAAGATTGGAAAAATTTTGTAAGATGTAATCTTAAACAGCTCTGCTTGCCACCTATTTTGATTGATCAGTTATTTTTTTGGTAAATAATATAACACCACACGTTGATTGGTATTCAGATATTTGCGTGCAACCTCTCTGATTTCATCACGTGTAATCGATTGGATCAGGGAAAGCTCCTTGTTGATATCATTCGTATCCTTGTGGTGAAAAGTATAACCCGCAGCCAGGTTTTCCGCTACGCCAAGCATCCTGCTATTGGTACTTACATAATTGTTCTCGAACTGGTTCTGTAATTTTTTATATTCCGGTTCACTGATCAGATCAGTCTGTAAACGCAAAACTTCCGCATCGATATCCTTCAATAGATCATTTAGCGGCGTATTGTTATTTGGCAGCGCCAGCGTGATATAAGCTCCATAGTCTTCTAAAGAATAATTAAAAGCAGCAACTTGTAAGGCAGTTTTCTTCTCATCTACCATTTTAGTACTTAAACGGGAACTACCGCCGCCAGATAATATGGAGCTGATCATCTCTAATACTTTGCTTTCACGTGTATCCATCCCCGGAACACGGTAAGCAGCGAATATCGCAGGGATCTGTATGTTCGCATCATAGGCAGTATCGATAATCTCCTTTGTAATTGGTTTCACTTCATATACCTTTTTGACCACCGGCTCCCCTTTAGGAACCTCTGCAAAATATGTAGATACCAATGTTTTTGTTTTTGCTACATCGATATCCCCTGCAATGGTCAGTACAGCATTATTCGGTGCATAATATTTCTTGAAAAAAGCTAAAAACTCACTTAATTTTGCCGCGTCAAGATGTTCCATCGAACCGATTGGCTGCCAGCGGTAAGGATGTCCGTCAAACAAGTGTTTAAAAATGGGTTCCGTAAATTTACCGTAAGGGGCATTGTCTGTACGTAAACGTTTTTCCTCTTTAACCACTTCATTTTGTGTTTTCACACCAACCTCGTCAATTTTTGGATGCAGCATCCTTTCGCTTTCCAGCCAAAGCCCCAGTTCCAATTGGTTGGAAGGAAAAAGTTCATAGTAGAAGGTTCTGTCTTGTGAAGTATTCGCATTGTTCTGCCCGCCATTGCTGCTCACAGTTTTCATAAACTCCCCTCTTTTCATGTTGTCGCTTCCCTCAAAAAGCAAATGCTCAAAAAAGTGCGCAAAGCCGGTACGCTCGGTTTCTTCATCTTTGGAGCCTACGTGGTACATAACTGACACTGCAACTACGGGAGCAGTTTTATCCTGGTGCAGAATTACATGCAGCCCGTTATCAAGATCATATTCGGTAAATTTAACCTGCTGTGCAGAAACACCCAGGTAAAATCCAGATATGGCCAATGTGAGTAATAGATTTTTTTTCATATGCTAATCAGTAATTTGTTTATGATCCTTCCAAAATAAGAAATTTCTTTATAGAATAAAACAAAGTCTACTATATTTTTAGTTAAAAAGAATCTCAATATAAAATGGAACATATAACAGATTTGAATATGCCCGTTATTCGGCCAGGCATATCGATAGCAATACACTTTAAGTATTTGCAGATGCGAATTACCAATAAAGATATGACGTGCTGGATCAGCCAACTAAAATCTGAATAAGTTATATGCAGCAAAGCCAGTGCTGATCAATTAATCCGTTTAGCTACTGTTAAAGAGTTCACAATAGCGGCTTCGACAGTTCCAGGATGTAGTCCCTCGTACAACCCCTCTCCTGCAAAATAAATAGTATCATTAATAGGCGTATTCAAATAGGTCAGAACTGACGCTGTTGAATCAGTGGTAGCATAACTGTATGCTCCTGAAGAGGTACCACGCTGCATCCAGTTAAAGATGTGGTAAGCCGACAACTTCTCTTTGAGCTCCGGAATAGTTTTGTCGAAAATACCGGCCAGGGATATTAATGCGATCTCCAGCAACTGTTCATCAGTACAGGCACTCAAAGTTGCGCCTTTTGGCCCTCCGGCCCAGCCGGTTAATATCGGAACATCCGAAGGAAGCTGTGTCCACCATGTAGGAATCTCTTCTTCACTAAAGAAAAAACCAGCATCCTTCTCCCAAAAACACTCTTTAAATGAAAGGATAATCTTGACAACCGTCCCAAAACCTATTTTGCGAAGAGCAGACAGGTAACTGGTTATCGGTGGGAAAAAGTTTAAGGCCATTGATCCTCCGGTATTTTGTAAAACACCAAGAGGAACGGTAATCAGACATTTATCCGCTTCATATTTAAATGAGTCTTGCGTAAATAACTGCACATTTCCCTCGCTCCATCGAATATCTTTCACTTGCTCATCGAGGATCAGCTTACATCCTTTTTTTAAACAGTCATCTGCTAAATAGTCAATTAAACGTTTGTAACCTCCGTCTACCCGATGATCTTCACTTTGATGTGACCACTCTTTATAAAGGGATTTAACGCTCACCGTGTTGATATCAGCCAAATCAAAACCTTCAGCAAAGGTAATTGCCTGATTCCTTAATAATTGAAATTGATCTCCCCTAAAATGATGATCCAGGAACTGCTGAAGGGAAGTATCAGGCATTGCCTCACTCATCTTTTCCATCAGCGTATCCCAACCTTGAACCTGCCCCTCTTCTTTTTTCAGCCGGCCGTTCTGCTGCAAGCGGTAGAATGCTCCCTCTACCTTACTGTATCCAATCTTTGCATTTTGGAGCAGGCGGAGGGTCTCTGCTGCAGCACCGTGTACAAACTCAGCTCCGCCTTCAATCGGCTGTGCAAAACCGGGTTCATTTAAAGTCATAATTCTTCCGCCAAACACAGGCAGAGCTTCCAAAAGTATAACTTCAAAACGTGATGACAACTCTCCCGCAGCAAACAGTCCTGCGATGCCACCTCCAATAATAATGATTGATTTTTTATGCATTGAACTTGATAAAGATTCAAGTTAACTAATATCTTTTACCTTTTTTGCAGGGTAGAAAATAAAACACGTTTCCCCATTGCTTCCCAGCTAACTGATCCATCAGTAACAACATCTTTAACACTTTTAAATGGTATTGCTGCTGTCCGCCCGGCTTTTACACAGCGCCAAACCTGATCTCCAACATAGATTACCTGACCTTTTTGTACAGATGTATTCTTCTCCCATCTGTTCTGCGCTGCGAACCCGGAATTAACGGCTATCCAATCGGCCATAGGGTCAGTCAGGTTATGCACAACAGAACCTTTAGAATAATTCCCATATTCAGGAACTTTGAATGCATAACTTTCCGTAATAATCCAGGGTTTATGCTGCTGATTAAACCCGGGGATTACTGCCTGAGGCTGATCATCAGTACTCCCCGAATAATTATCGCGAAATCCAGTTACAGGATAAGGTTTATCTGCAACTACAGCATAAGATGATACCAGGTCAGAAAAACCTATTTCATCCTGGCTGTGTCCTGCCAGTTGGTTATTAGCAACAATCACATTGTTAAATTTAGCAAAACCTTTGCCCGTAAAATAAATCCCGTGGGTGGTACTTACAGAATCTCCCATAGACTGGTTGGTTGCGCGTTTGTTGTTTCTCAGTTGGTTGCCGGAAACATTAAGGTGCGTAAGCCATCCATTTTTACCTTCAATATAAATATCCGCAGAAACGGGTTTATTGAACCAGTTTCTACCATCAGTAATTGTATTGTCTTTGATGATACCAAACAGGTTGGTAGCTACGGAACTGAAATAGATACCATGCCCTCCTGCCCCGGTAATGTTGTTGTTGATCACTTTGAGGTCGCGCGACTGGCCGTTAACGAACAACCCGTTATTCTTTGTATCATAAATCGAATTTCCATCTAAAATGATATCCCTGCTTTGGCCTTTAGCACTATTAACCACCATAATACCATTTCCGTCTTCGATACCATTTATCTCATGAGATTGTTCCATATCACCAATCCCACTGATCGTGTTGTGGATTACCTTTACATGGAAAGCATCAATTACATAAATACCACAGCTTTGTGATTTACCAGAAAGGGAATCAGCGCCAAAAACGTAGGCGCCCCGAATAAAGTTTTCACTGATAATCGCATTATTCGCCGTGTTCTGTGCATAATCATCACCATAAAAAATGGCAGCAGCCGAGCCGGCATCACCTGCATTTTTATTTCCCGCAGCATAAAAATAGTTGGCCGAAATCAGCGTTTGCTGACAGCGCTGTACATCAATCCCGTTATCACCCGTATATTCTATCCTGTTACCTGTAATCCGCAAATTCTGGCATTGGTGGTTTGCCAGTCCTATCCCGGAAATCTGTGAAAGGTGGTTATCTTCAATATTTAAACGGTTGATGCGAAATGCAGATATGGCATGCGTGCCTACGTATTTGAATGTATTGTGCAGAATCCTGATATCGGAACATTCATTCCTTCCAAAATTACTGATAGCCCCGTCAACTGCTTTGAAATTAGTATTGTAACGCCCGATTCTTAAAAACTCACAATCCTTAATGGTGATGTAAGTGCCCCTGAACAGGATGCCTCTGCCATAAGCATCGCTTAACCGGCAGTTTTCTATTGATACATTTTTGGAGGCTTTGGTATCAAAACTTATATTGATCAGGTTGTACCTGCCTTTAGCTTGCGTAGAACGCTCATTAGCAGCAACAGGACGGCTGCCGGAAATTGATAAACCTTTAATCGTGATATTCTCTCCCTGTATATTGATCAGTGCCGGGTAGGCCGCATCGGTAACACTATCGGTAAAAAGTAAACAGTTTTCCCTGCCACTGCCTTCAATTGTCACACCTGTGGGAATGGTCAGCGTACTTTTAGCAGGAAGGTAATATTTGCCAGATGGTACCAACAATGGTTTCATCTGTTTGGCTGCAGCATCAATTGCCCGCTGAAAAGCAGGTGCATCGTTTTGCACGCCATTCCCAATGGCACCAAAGGCACGTACATTTAAAGTTAAGGAATCGGAACTCACCGACCTTTCCGCCAGATAAACAGCTCTTAGATCAGCAGTTGCAAAGCCAGATGGCAAAGCATGTGCTGCATGAGCAAAACAAATTAAAATCAGCACACTCTTCAGTGGCAGCAAAAGTCGGAATATACGCATAGACAAATATTTTAAGCGGTTACCTCGTTACGCTCAATCCAGTAAGGAACTGATAACAATATCCATACTGATAAGTAAGCGAACTCAGGAACCGATCCCATCAGGATCATAAAAGCTGCTATCAGGGCCATGATGTAGTATTTTTTAAACTGAATATCTTTAAGATGCACAAAAGCATGCTTAAAGTAAAACCAGGTAAATAAACATACACCAATAATTCCATTATTTACCAGTAAGGTAGAAAGGAAATCTGTAGACCTCACATAACCGAACCCAATACCAATAAGCTTCCCAATCACATTTAGCTGGTCTTTCCAATAGTTAAACTGGTTTAAAAAGTAACTTGAACGTTCAGAACCAGACTGATTGGTGCCAGAGAACTTATCAATAAACACACTGTGGACTAATTTGTTTACTGCGGGCGACCATAGATATAGACAGGTCAGGATCAGCAGGCATACTGGAAGGATATATAACATGGGTTTCAATAATCGGCGGTCGGCCAGGCAGGCGCCAAACAAAAGAATAATGATCCCAAGGTACGCCGAGGTAGAAAAGGAAAGCAGCAATGCCAGTCCAAATAACGCGAAATCGAAATATCGCTTTAAAGGAATGCATAATATCCAGAAGGGTACCAGTGAAAAAGCAAACATAGATGGCTCGCCGGTAAGGCTTTTGATGCGCTGCATCCTGTGGCCGCCAAGGGTGATCGTTTGAAAAAGACTACCGCTCCCTGGTTTATTATTAAAAACCCTGTTACTGATCAAATCACCATTAACACCGGTAATTTGGAAAAGGATAAACTCAACGAAACCCAGAATCACCAGGATTCGTAATCCTATGTACAAATATTTAATGTGGCTGGTTGTGGCGTAATATTTTAAGTATAGGTAACACAGTATCCCCGCAAATAGATAGATGCTTTGTCCGAATAAGGTAGACCGTAAAAGGGTTTTACCCGGATCGGCCATATCGGTTAATCTTAAGGATGGATCAAGTGTTACAGAGAACAAATAAACATGAAGCTGTGCCAGTAGGTTGAGTATTAGAAATACTATGGCTATCTGGAACAGCTCCTTTAACAGCTTTTGATCATCGAAATAACTTGTCCAGATAAATACTGGTGCAAACAGGTACACCAGTAAGTAAGATGGAACGGTTAACGATATTTTTTGGTAGACAACAACAGAGACTATAAATGCTATGCACAGCAGAAGTGATAAATATGTATGTATGTAATTAAGCGACTTCTTTTTGTGCATAAATGATTTTCTCTGCTAATGGTATATAATATTGTTTGCCCATTTTAAGGCTGTAAATGTTATTTACAAACGCTTTCAATTTAGCAATAAAATTAGGGGCGCTGAACAATTTCGCGTGATTTCTGATAAATTGAGGGTTAAAACTTAATTTTGATGATTTTACAATAGCTTCAGTTAAGGATTCTACGCTCTGCTCTTCGAAAAACACAGAAGTACATTTGGTACTGTCACCAGTGTAGGGAACCATAGTTTCTTTTACACCGCCTGCACCGAAAGCGATTACCGGGCGACCGGATGCTGCGGCTTCTAATGGAGTAATTCCATAATCCTCATGTTGCGGGAAGATCAGGGCTTTACAGTTAGCATACAACTTAGCCAATTGCGCCGCAGTCTGTCCTTTCAGGAAAGTAATGTTATCACCTGCAAGCTCTTTTAATTCTGCTTCCATAGAGCCTGTACCAACAACAACCAGTTTTTTATCCGGCATATCATTAAATGCTTTAATCGCAAGATCAACTTTTTTATAATCTTCCAGTCTGCTAACTACCAAATGGTAATCTTTGTTCTCTTCAGAGATATAAAAGTTATCCAGTTTAGATGCCGGGTTAATAATACTTACCGGTTGCTCCGGATGGTAAGATTCTTCAATACGAACCTTCACTTCTTTAGAATTGGTCAGGTAAAAATCGCTGGCACTGGCAGCCATGCTATCCAGTTTTCTCAATACCCATGATGCCATTAAAAAGATGCTCCTGATCAGACGGTTCGATGAGTTCACAATTGCATAAGAAAATGGTCTCCATGCTAAACGGAAAGGTGTGTGGCAATAGGTGATCACTTGTGTGTCTTTACCGGTCCTTACAAATTTACCGCAGTGAGTGGTAGAGATCAAAACTACATCATACCCTTTTAAGTTAAAACTGCGCATTGCAAGAATAGCGAAAGGGAAATAAAGCAGTTTAATCAGTTTTTCGGTTTTACCGATATATTGGAACCACGAAGTAAAAATCTTCGCGTTTTTAAATTCTTCGTATGTTTTTTCCGGGTTATAACACAGTGTAAAAATGTCGGCTTGGGGGTAAGCTTTATGCATATCCAGGACTACCTGCTCCGCTCCGCCTCTTCTTACTAGTTCGTCATGTACAATTGCTACTTTCATCTGATCTGCTAATTAAATTGCTGAATAATTTTGTCTACTAATCCAGCTGATGTTTTCCAGGTTACTTTCTGTATCGTCGATCCCGTTTCGGACAGCGCCTTAGCAGAAAAGTTTTTGATTAAATTTGATAACTCTGAAACGTCAGCTGGATTGAAGTATTCAATGTCCGTGCCACCAACTTCTATAAAGGCATCGATCGAAGATGCCAAAACCGGACAGTTCATAGAAAGCGCCTCAACAACCGGCAAACCGAAGCCTTCATAAAAGGAAGGATTGATCAATGCCAAAGCACCGGCATAGTAAGCACGCAACTGTTCATCGGAGATATAACCGGCAAAAATAATATCAGGATCTTCCCTGTATGCATTAATGGCAGGGCTGTCCGCAAACGAGGCGTGCCCGGCCCCCACAATGATCAGGTCGGCATCTGACCGTTTAGCCTGACGGAATGCCTTTAATAGCGTAATCAGGTTTTTACGGGGATCTAATGAACCAACAAATAGGAAATAAGGCCTCTTATGGGGTTTAACTGCATTTAAAGCAAGATCTGGTTTAAATGTACTGGCATTGGGGACTACAGATATATGTAAAGGATCAATGTGGTAATAAGCTGCGATCTCCCTTTTAGAGAATTCACTTACAGTAATGATATGCCTGCTGCTTTTCAGCACTTTAGGGATCAGCCAGCGGTAATACAATACGAGTTTCTTAGAGAAATATTCGGGATATAGGGTGAAGGCAATATCATGAAGACAGGTAATCTTATTTTGATAAAAAACAGGGGCTGCATTACATAGGCTAATGAGCAGCGGACTGCCTTTTGAGCGTAACGAGGAGGGTAAACTGAATTGCTCCCAGGGTATACCAGCCTTATTTCCAAGAAGTTTCAATGGTTTTTGCAAATGATATACAGCATCGTTTTGGTGATCTGCTGCGGCGACAAGGGTTACAGGGCTGGCTAAATTTCTGCAAACCTCTGATGCATAGCGCTGTACGCCACTCATTTTTTGTGAGAGGAACTTTCCGTTAATATATACCTTCTGATCTGTCATGTATCGTATCAATAAAGTCGGCTAGCTGCTGGTTCAGCAATGCCGGTGAATAATAATTTTGTAGTCCGGCGCAGGCGGCCGACTTCCTCGCGATAACTGTTGGATCGTCTAAAATCGGCTTTAAAAGCACAGAAAGGCTGTTTTCTTCCATATCAAACCTCCACATTTGAGCTTCATTATATAACTCTTTCAGGCCGGCTTTATAGGCTAAACAAACTGGTGTATAAGCTGCAACAGCTTCTATTGGCACTCTGCCAAATGGCTCATTCCATGCAGAAGGCACAATTACAAGGTCGATACCCGCATAAAATGATTTAGGATCCACTTTCCCCATAAACGTAAAAGCGAAAGATCCCTGGTATTTTTCGGTAAGCATTGCCTGGAAATCCGGACTCGCTTTACCGGCAACAACAAGCCTGAAAGGGGTATGAGTAGCTATTTTCGCTAATTCGCTAAATAAGAAGTCTACTCCCTTCTGCTCGTTTACCTTACCAATAAAGCCTAATACTACCTCGTTAGCGGGTGCTTTTATTGCTGGCGGCGGACCGTCCAGGGGGCTGATCCCGTTAGCAATAACCCGGGTAGGGACGTTAAGGCCTATATTAAATTCCGCATGCTGATCGAGAATGAATTTACTGATTCCAACATACGCGTCAGGCAGCTTAAAATATTTTTTTTTAATTGACCAGGTCAATTTACATGCTGTGCAGAGTTGTTGACAATCTCCACACTTTGTGTACATAGTCGTTGCATGGCATAACATGTAATAGTCCCTTAAAGTATGCACCAGCTTAATATTTCTGGACTTTACGACCTTCCACAGGTAAGGTGAGAACCCCTGGATATTATTTGTATTGACAACATCCGGTTTAATCCTGTCCAGGATGGCCCGCAGTTTCTGACGATAGAAAACATTGGCGGAATCCAGCAGGTGCCATATCATTTTTTTAATAAAATTCTGTCCGCCGGCTTTCTCGATATGATACAGGTTTTTGGTTTTGATGGTTACGATAATCACCCCGTTCATTTTCCGCACTGATTCTTCATATCCGAGTGTAAGAACATACACCTGATTCCCTGCCGCCGCAAATCCTTCTGCCATTGTCTGGACAGATACTTCAGCTCCGCCTACCCTAAAGGGGGCATACAGGGTGTTAACAAATAATATTTTCATTTTTTTCGTATCGTTTTTAAAGCTTGCTGACCTGCTTGTTTTAAATAAGACAGGCTAAAATATTGGGGATCTATCAAACTGATTCGGTTGTTTTTAAGTACGATATATAAAGTGATCATAATACTGATTTCAGTACCTACCCAGGCAAAAGCAGTCCCGTAATAACTCCAAAGCGGAATCAGCACGAAATTCAGGCATACATTCATGACACAGCCTACCAGGGTTACGCGGAAATATATTTTATCCAGTTTAAGATTAAGAAGCGTCTGCACTCCCATCACATTACTGATGCTGGCAATAAAAGGGCTTATCGATAAAATCCGCAAGATCCATATCGAATCTTCGAACTTCGATCCATAAAGGATATGGACTACCAGTGGCGCAAAAAGCGCGGCCATCAGGCACATCACAAAGGTGTACATCATCACAATAGGGAAGATTTTTTTCACTTCGTTCACGCCCTCTTCTCTGCCTTTAGAAAAGGCGGCTCCGATATGCGGAAACAGGGCCTGGCTCATCGGTAAAAGCATTACACTTTGTACAACTGCAATGACACGGGAGGCCGCTGTGAAAATGCCGACCTCCTTTTCTGTGGTCAGCAGTCCCAATATAATAGTGTTACTGGTTGTATAAAAACTAATCATCAACGTGGCAATAAATACCATTTTATCCTCTTTGAGCAGATTGAATACAGCTGAGACACTTGGCAATTGAAATTTCATGTTGAATTTCCGGATCGCGTATATAAACAAAGCAATCGCAACAAGGATCTGTGATAAGGCCGACATCACTGCATACCATATATAATCATCAGGGTTTCTGATCAGGAAGATGATTGATACACAGAAGATCAGTTTAGCCATAAAATTAAACAACGCTGTTTTATGGATAATCTGCAGGCCCTGAAATAACCAATTTGGCGTGAACACGTTCGCCAGGCAGCTTGCAAAAATAAAGATGCTGACTACCGGGTGCCTGTTCATATTCGGAATGGTAAAATAGAGCACCATAAATACCCCAACCGAAGCTAGAAAGAGAAAAATACGGGCATAAAAAATCTGCGAAAACAATGCATTGATCATTGTTTTATCTTCCCTGTTTTGTGCCACCCTCCTGGTAGCTGTAAAATCAAAACCAAAGTTGATAAAGAGGATAAAGTAGGTTACAATAGCAATGGAGAAGTTTATTGCACCAAAACGCTCGGGCCCGATCGTCCTTACAATAAAAGGAAGGGTCAAAAAAGGGAGCAGAAAATTAGACGCTTGTATGATGGTTAAAGCACCATAGTTTTTACCTAATGCTTTATTAGTAGACATTCATGTATGTTTTTTAACTGACAAATGGCAAATATACAGCCAAAGAACAGTTTAAACTCGTTTTTGATCGCTGTTAGCCTGTTTTTTTAACAAACTAATTACCACCCATGCACCAATTACTGCCGGAAAAAACAATAAAAATGAACGCTGCAGTAAGGTAAATACAGAAATAACGGATACGGGGACAATTTTAGCGAACAGGACGGCGATGCCTGCCTCGGCAAAACCACTGCCGCCGGGACTTGGTGCAAAATAGATCATAAATTGTATCAATATCTGGATACTGATCACCTGCAATAAATCTGTCCGGACACCCAACCCCATCCGGATTACGAATTGCATCACATATTTATTGAGATAAAGCATAGTCGTAATCAGCAAGCTCAGTGGAAACAACTAAGGATGTTCTTAAAGTAGTGCAGGCGGAATCCTGCTTATTCACTCAAATATCGCATTGCTCGTTCTAATAGTGCATCTTTTTTAAACACTAAATCAGCCACTGCAGGCTTAAAAACGATGTCAGGTCTAATACCTACCCGCTGTGTTGGCTTTCCATCCAGATAAAATATGGCGTTGCCCGTGAAGATAAACCGATAACCTCCAGGAAGGTTCAGCTTCTTTAAATCACCATCTGCCCCAGCGGTCTGACTGCCGATAATTGTGGTGTTATTATTTAGCTTGCTCAACATCATCGTATACCATTCGCCCATACTTTGTGTATTTTCATCGGTCAGAATTAAAATTTTTCCGGTATAAGGATTCGCCTGTTTTATCAAATCTGCAGACAGGTAGTGCTTGAGTTCTGTCATATGAAAAAATGACCCGGGATAACTTAAATCCGCAGCATAATACCTTGCAAATTTAATTGCAGGTATTCCCATAGCCATAGGGATAAAATAGTAAAACAGACCGGGTGACTGTGGATACCCTCTCATATCAAAGATTACAGCTTTTTTATTTTTTACTTTAGCAGCAAATAAAGCTAGCTCATCCTCCCCATGCGGTAGATCTTTGTCAAAAAAGTGCCCCGCCCTGAACAGCACAGTGCTGTCGTTAAGCTCTTCATATCCTCTTATAATCTCGTCCTTTTTGCTTTTGCGGCGGACATATGAATTAACACTGTCCATATCACGTGTATTTTGTCCATTGATCAGCTCCAGGGGCAGAGTCATCAATTTGCCCATCCGTAGCACCTGCACCTGCAACAATTGGCCCTGCATATCAGAGAAGAAATCAGCACTTCCTTTCTCGTTTGTGCTTAAGCTCCTGTTTTTTACCGTAAGGTTTGATGCCGGATGCCATTTATATCTGTCTTTCAGCATTTTCCCTACTTTTTGCCCATTAATACGAGTAAGGAGATCCCCCTTTTGTAAGTGGCTGACCTTCGCTAGTGAATCATTTAAAAAATCTTTGATCAAAATTTTCTGATCATATATCTGGTAATCAAATGGCGGGTAGTATTCGAGTTTTAACACAGCACTTTTGTTTTTCATCTGGTCTATAAAACCCCCGGCATGGCTATCATTGATTGCTACTTCAAGTAACAATACCGCCTTCTCGTAAGCTGTCCGATTATGGATATTCATAAAAACGGGAATCATTTCTTTCAGTACTGTTTTCCAATCCTTGCCAATCACATACTTGTATGGAAATAAATACGCTATCGCATTCCAGGCTTTGGCCAGGGCCAGGAGATTAAAAGACTGCTGATCAAACTGATAATCTGTATAAGCTTTTTCATTTGGAATATCAGCTTCGTAATTAAGCGACGGAATGTAAAAATGCTTGCCGGTCGAATTGTATGTGGTAGAAATCCGGCGTAACTGCGCCTTTACAGCGGCAGAATAGATGCCCTGCTGTATCCAGTTAAAATTGATGTTCTTGCGCAGTTGTTTAGCCTGCACAATATCATTTGTTTGCCGCAACAGCGGAGCCTGATAGGAGTTTGATATTTTGCCCGTATTTTGAGAATGATTTAAAGTATCGATCAGCTGCAGCAGCCGATTATTAAATGCTGCAGGGCCTGATGTTTTGAAAGTTTGGATGTTCGAGAGGAATACACTATCTGCATTAAATCTACCATTAACGCTGGCAGGATGATGATATTTCAGCAGGCCCCATACCTGTATAAAAGCTTCGATATTTTTTTGCTGCATCACTGTCGTATTTTGTGCGGCTCCCCGGGATAAGCTGATGGCATAGATCAGGATAATAGTAAATACTGTTTTCATATTTGTTTGCTTGTTGTTGATCCAAATATGCCACCATACAGAAGTTCCAGACGAAGGCATTTGACGAACACATTTTTTCTATTGACAAACCCAGTTTTAATGCATTGCAATGTGATGTATAAAATCAGGGCGTTGATCACTGAAATCACCTGTTTCATGGATTCTGTTGTATAACAGGATCCTTTAATGTTACTTTAGGGATATGAAAAGAAAGAATTTCATTTACTTACACCTTGCCTATTGGACGCTCATGTATGTCCAGCAGATCGTGGTTTCTATCCAGACAGGGGCACTGGGCACTGCGCATCAACTCCCTTTGTTTTTTAAAATCCTTGTTCCGGTAATCTTTTTACAACTGGCCTGCTCTGCTGCTTTCTTTTATATCAATTACTTATTTGTTGTGCCCCGTTTTCTAAAACGGGGAAATGTTTTTAGCTATATAATTGGTCTGCTGGTGCTGCTACTGGTATTTACACCGATCTATTATATGATGGAACAAAAAGTTTATCCCGCTATCGGATGGAGTTCATACAATAGGCAAATGAGCCTACCTTTTGCTTTAATGATTGCGCTGAGTACCAATTTCATTAATATTTTCTTTGGTATCGCAATCAGCTACCTGATAGACTGGCGCAATATCCATTACGAGAAACAGGTATTGGAGAAAGAACAGGCAAAAACGGAACTGGCTTTTCTTAAGTCACAGATCAATCCCCATTTCTTGTTCAATACGATTAATGATATCTATGCACTCACCTACCAAAAATCTGATCAGGCACCAGGCGCCCTGCTAAAGCTGTCAGAATTACTGCGGTATATGCTTCGGGAAAGCGATGAGCAGTTTGTTCCTTTAACAAAAGAGATCACTTACCTGGAAAACGTAATTGAACTGCAGCGAATGGGTCAGAAAGGGCTGTGTTATGTTAATTTTGATATCAAAGGAGAACTCAGTCGACAACAAATAGCACCACTGATACTGATTAATTTTGTAGAAAATGCTTTTAAGCATGGTATTTTTGATGTAGCAGAAGACCCGATTGAGATTAGTTTGACGGTAGACCATAATGAGCTCCATTTTGTGATTTGCAACAAACCCGGTCACCGACATAAAGATAAAACCGGAGGCATCGGGCTTGTAAATGTAAAAAGAAGGTTGTCCCTCATCTATCCTAATCTGCATCAGCTTGAAATTGAAGAGAAAAAAGATATTTTTACAGCCGACCTTAAAATCAAACTGATATGATCCGCTGCGTAATTGTTGATGATAAACCACTCGCTATTGATATCCTGAAAGACTATATCACCAAAATACCATTCCTGCAATTAACCTTTTGCAGCGCCAATCCCCTAGAAGCATTAAACCACGTAATGGAAGGCCATACGGATCTTATATTTCTGGATATACAAATGCCTGAGCTAAGCGGACTGCAATTCGTAAAAATCATACAAGGAAAATGCAAGGTTATTTTTACAACGGCATATTCAGAATATGCGTTGGAAGGATTTGAAAATGATGCTGTCGACTACCTCTTAAAACCAATATCTTTTGAGCGCTTTTATAAGTCAGCACAAAAAGCGCAAACCGCCATACACAACGCTGTAAATCAAATCGTAAAAAACTCCGCAATGCCTGTAATTCAAGAAAGGGATGCAGAATTTATTTTTGTAAAAACCGAATACAAATTAGTAAGGATAATTATCTCAGAAATACTATATGTAGAAGGCATGCAAAACTATGTTACCATACATACAATAAATGACAAAATCATGTGCCTTCAAAGCATGAAAAAGACAGAAGAACAGCTACCATCTGCCCAATTCCAAAGAGTGCATAAATCTTACATTATCGCTATCAACAAAATTAACAGTATAGAACGCAACCGTATAGCTATTGGCAAAGAAATCATTCCTTTAGGGGACGTTTACCGGGATGCATTTTTCAAGGCCATTGAAAACAAATAGATCTACGCTATCGCAAATATACATCCTCCATAGATAATAAGCTGCTATGTTTCCTCTGATGTATAGCCCTATTGAGTTGACTCAATAGGGTGAGATGTAAATAAAAATTACTAGTTTTAAGTAATGCAAACACTTCACGATATTCAGCAATTACCTGTCTATTCTATAGCGCCAGACGAAATATCTTCGAATAAAAACTTCAGAGTATATAATTTCGAAGGCAATTTACCTGCCGAGTCTGACCTGCTGATACCACACCGAAAAGATCATTACCTGATTGTTTTCATCAGACGGGCCGGAAGCCGTCACTGGATAGATATGACACCATATACCTTGAGAGACAATACTGTTTATTTTTACAGCCCCAACCGGATCATCGTAAAAGAAGGATTTGAACAGTTATGGAGCACCGGCATTGCTTTTACAAATGAATTCCTTTCATTTCAGGAGAATGCTTCGCTGAGTCAGTTACCTATAATTCAAAATCCACAAAATGGTCATGAATTGTCGCTTGCGGAGGCAGACATAAGTTTTGTAGAGGATATACTGGCAAAAATCAATTTTGAATATCAAAATCAAAGTGAATGGCAGCAGCGAATGCTAACTGCTTACCTGACTGTGCTCCTTACTTACCTGAGCCGCCTGTATACCGAACAATTTAAGGATAACATGATCACGGCCGATAAGCTGCTGCTGAAGAATTTTCAAGCTAAAATCAATGAATGCTTCCGCGAACTGCATGAAGTAGGTGATTATGCATCACTGTTAAATATTTCTGCTGGACATTTAAGTGATGTAGTAAAAATACAAAGCGGCAAACCAGCAATCAAGCATATTCATGAAAGATTGGTGCTGGAAACACGGCGATTGCTTTTTCATACCAACAACTCACTCAAAGAAATTGCATTTGATCTCGGATTTTCGGACGCCTCCTATTTTAACCGCTTTTTCAAACGCGAAACCAATATCACGCCTGCCGAATATCGCACTGAAATCCGCAAAATGTACCATTAATACCGCTGGATGTGTTACAGCCAAAAACGATGCACACTGTAGATTTGCAGGATATAAATATAGATAATCCTAAATATGAAAACAGTATTAATAACAGGAGCAAACAAAAGCATCGGATTAGAAACCGCGAGACAATTATTACAACAAGGATATTTTGTATACCTGGGATGCCGGGATATAAAAAAAGGCCAGCAAGCGGTAACTCAATTACAATCAGAAGGCTTAGAACAAGTAGAACCTATAGAAATTGATGTCGATCAGATTGAATCAATAAAAGCTGCCCGCGAAATACTTGGCGGTAAAACTAAGGTGCTGGATGTACTAATTAATAATGCAGGCGTGGGCGGACCGATGCCACAAACAGCATTGGAGACGGACATAAGTGCTTTTAAAGAAGTATTCGAAACCAACTTTTTTGGCGTAATAGAGGTAACACAGGCTTTTATAGACTTATTAAAGCAGTCGGCTGAGCCAAGGATTGTAAATGTTACGTCAGGACTGGGATCACTGACTTTACATAACGATCCCAGCTGGAAACATTATCAAGTTAAGCCCGTTTCTTATGTTGCGTCCAAAGCTGCATTAAATGCTTATACTATTGTACTCGCTTACAACTTAAAGGACACGCCATTTAAAGTAAATGCGGTAGACCCGGGATATACTGCCACAGATTTTAACAACCATTCAGGACCGGGGACTGTTCCCGATGCCGCTGCAAGAGTAGTGAAAGCGGCAGTACTGGGTCAGGATGGTCCTACAGGTCAGTTTTTTAGTGACGACAATGTACCGGAAACAGGTATTAGTCCATGGTAAATTGCCAATAAACGTAAATTATAGCATGCAATAATATGCAAATTTGCGTATTATTGCATGATGAATGAATTACAACGCACGTTAAAGGCCTCTTTCGCCATTAAAGCCATATTTCTGGTTTGCGGATTAGCCATATCCAGCTGGGCGCCTATGGTACCGTTTGCGAAAGACCGCCTTGGTTTAAACGATGCCAACTTAGGACTGCTCTTACTCTATTTGGGTGCCGGCGCTATCAGCCTGATGCCAGTAAATGGTTTATTCAGTAAAAAATATGGTAGCCGCACGGTTATTATTTTTGCATCTTTTTTAATGGCGGTTACATTGCCTCTACTATTGGTAATTCACTCAGTACTATGGATGGGTGTCGCATTGTTCATCTTTGGAGCCGCAGTTGGAACTGTAGATGTTGCTATGAATGCCCATGGCGTGCAAATACAAAACAGGTATGGCAAGTCGATTATGTCTTCTTTTCATGGTTTATTTAGTGTCGGCGGACTTCTAGGATCGTTAGGTCTTGGCGCCCTGATGAAAGTTGGTCTGGAACCCATCATCGCCGCTTTGTCTATCTCCATCTTATTGGTCGTTATCGTACTCTCCCAATATAGTTCCTTATTGAGTAAGCAGCTCGAAATGGAGGCTATCAAAAAGTTTTCAGCAAATAGCGATACGAGCAGTAGATCCCCGTCTTCCTGGTTAAATGTAAGTGTGCTGTTCCTCGGAACAATGTGTTTTATCATCTTTTTATCCGAAGGCGCAATGCTGGATTGGAGCGCTGTATTTCTGAAAGAAAACCGTGGAATTGATAGTCAGTTATCAGGTATTGGCTATGCAGCATTTTCAGTCGCAATGGCCACCATGCGTCTGCTCGGCGACAAACTGGTTTCACGGTTCAGCGGTCAGAAGGTGGTGATCGGTGGTAGCCTTATTGCCGCAGCTGGTATGTTACTGATTATATTTTCGCCCTTTTTATTTGGATCGCTGGCCGGCTTTATTTTACTTGGAGTAGGTGCTGCAAATATCGTCCCTGTGTTTATCGGAGAAGGCGGAAGTTTAAAGTCAGTTTCTGCCTTAACTGCTATTCCTGCAATCACTACAATGGGTTATGCTGGTCAGCTTGCGGGGCCAGCATTGCTTGGCTTTGTTGCCCATCATTTTTCCCTGTCAGCGGCATTCGGGCTGATCGCCTTTTTATTGCTGATGGTTGCCGCAGCATACATCATTAGAGTCTCTAAAAATATCCCGCAAAATGATTAAAGAGAAACGCTTACAACACATCCTGTCTTTACTGCAAAACAAACAAATAGTAACTTATGATTTGCTGGCACACGAACTCAATGTGTCTGAAGATACCATCAGGAGAGACATAGAAACACTCCATAACAATGGTCTTTTATCTAAAGTCCGCGGTGGCGCAATGTTACGTTCCGAAAATCCGTTAGGTTTTCAGGAACGGACAACCTATCTGCAGGGAGGCAAAGACGTTATTGCGGCAAAAGCTCAGCAATTTATAAAAAACGGGCAAACTATTTTTATGGATGGCGGCACAACAATATGTGCAATAGCCGCAAGGCTGCCATTAAATTCGGTTTTAAAAGTGATCACGAACAACCAGGCGGTCGTAAATATTTTAGCGAAGATCCCGGGCATCGAGCTCATTGTTATCGGCGGAAACTATGATCGCGATACCGCTACATGCTCTGGTGCACAAGCTGTTTACGAAGCCGGTAAATATATCGCTGATATTTTCTTTATGGGTACTTGTGCCATTCATCATCAGTTTGGGATTAGCACGTCACTACAAACAGAAGGGGAACTTAAACAAACAATGATAAAGTCATCTTTAAAAACTGTAGCATTAACCAACGGAGAAAAACTAGAGAGTATCGAATATTTTAAAGTTTGCGATTTTGAACCTGTTGATGTGCTCATTACAGACCTTGGAAGCGGCGATCCGCTGCTGAACAAGTACCGGAACCTGGGTTTTAAATTACTATAAACAAAACGCATTATTTATGAGGCTCCGCCTCAGACAGTAAATCCTTGTTTTTTTCTCACCTCCAGGTTAATTTCAATTTACCCGGCTTTTTAAACAGGGAACTCTATCTTTACACCAATGTTAAAAAACATCAACCTATCTGTATTCCAAAAATTCATCAATTCCAGTTTAGTTGGCAGTGTGTTACTTTTCGCTTGTTTAATTACTTCGTTATGTATAGCCAATTCATCGCTTGGAAGCGGTTTTAATGATTTACTGGAAACAAAATTCGGCGCTTCAAATACTGCGGTCCATTTAAATTTTTCCTTGTCTGTCTGGATCAACGACGGATTAATGTCGATTTTTTTTCTTCTTGTAGGGCTGGAAATAAAACGGGAGCTGGTATCAGGAGAACTCTCTACACCAAGTAAAGCACTACTGCCTATCATTTGTGCAATCGGGGGTGCGATAATACCCGCCCTCATTTATACTTTTTTTAATAAAGGCGAGACAACAGCAGGTGGATGGGGAATCCCGATGGCCACTGATATTGCGTTCGCGCTGGCTATCCTTACATTATTGGGGAAAAGAGTACCAGCATCATTGAAGATATTTTTAGCTGCACTTGCTATAGTAGATGATCTGCTGGCGATACTGGTAATTGCTGTTTTTTATTCATCCGACCTCCATTATATGAATCTTATCTATGCAGGCGGAATTGTAGCGCTCTTATTCTTTTTTAATAAGCTAGGGATTACTAATCTTGCATTTTATATCATTCCGGGAATCGTGATGTGGTATTTCGTTCATCATTCTGGCATTCATGCAACTATAGCAGGTGTCCTGACAGCCATTGCAATACCCACGAATACAAAATCTAAGGAGTCGCCCTTAGAAAAACTGGAACACAGGCTTGCAAAACCTGTGAATTTCATCATTATTCCCTTGTTTGCTCTAGCAAACACTAATATCAGGTTTGAGAATAGTATGATTGATGGATTATTCACCTCCTTAGGTTTGGGTATCGTACTTGGACTTTTGGTAGGGAAACCCATCGGTATTTTGCTGATTTCCTGGATCAGTGTAAAAATGAATATCAGTCAGTTACCCCAGGGTGCCGGCTGGAAGCACATTATCGGTATCGGGCTCCTGGCTGGTATCGGGTTTACCATGTCCATCTTTATCTCGCTTTTATCATTCTCAGATCCTCATTTGGTGGCAGAAGCTAAATTTTCAATTCTCGTAGGATCTGTATTATCCGGGATACTGGGTTATACGATGCTGAGTGCAATAAGCCGTAAATAATACAGTAAGTAATAATTACCAGGGATAATGTCTGAACTTGAATCTGATTTCTAATTTTCCTGATAGGAAAAATTAACGGACAAGCCCTCAAAATTCAGGGGTCTTGTCCGTTTAATATACAGCTTGCAGACTTAATTCTCAAAAACCGGTTAGTCCTGCGCCAGGTATTGCCTTGTACCGGCTTTATAATACAATTCGGCAAGTGTTTTCTGATAACCGGAAATCATACTCTCGCGCTTAATCTTCATGTCAATCAGTTTCGACTCGCGGCTGTTGATCAGAAACAGGGTGCTTTCCCCCAAATCGAATTTTTGCGTCTCCCCTTTCAACAGCGTTTGCTGATTGCGGATACTTTGCACCTGCACATCAAGCTGCGAGGAATAGGCAGAAAGATCGTTAAAGGAAGCGAGGATATTATTCCTGATCTCACGTCCCGTTTGCTGAAGATCGTAATCCAGTTCCCGCTGTTTGATTTTCACCTCTCGCAGTTTCCCGCGTTCCGACCGTAAAAACAGCGGAAATGAAAACTCAATACCAAGTTTATAATTACTCCAGTTGAAGTCATAATAATCGGGCACATTCCCCCTAAAGCTTGTCCGGTTAGAGATTAAGGTACCGCTTACGTTCAGTTTGGGCTTCAGCAGCTCCTGACGATAACTTCTTTCAATCGCAAGCTGGCCGCCCTTACTGCGCAGCTTCAACAGTTCCGGATGCTGATTAGCCGCCTGGCCAATCAGTGTATCCAATACCGATTGCCTTGGTTTAGTGATGTTTTCGTCTATCTCCTGAGGTGCTGCATTTATGGGCAATTCTAAAGGATTGCCCTCTTCGCTCCAGATGTGGTTAGACAATATCAGCCTTGCGTTCTGCAGTTCTATCCTCGTTTTTTCTTGCTGAATAATTCGCTCCTGAACAGTGATATAAGCTTCAACTGAATCAATACCAGGTTTATCGCCAATTATGGTCTGCCTGCTCAGTGCTCTGAACCTGCGCTCAGCAAGTTCAACACCCTCATTAATCAATATAAACTGCCTGTAGGCATAGTACCAGTTCCAGTAGTCTTTAACAACCGCGTACCAGGCACTATTTATTTGTTTTAATTGTTCAGCTTCTGCATACTGGACCATTATTTTCGACTGCCTTAAGGTATTACGGCGGGCATCAATAATTAATCCCTGACCCAGCGGGATGCTTAACCCAACGCCCGACAGCCCCTCCGGGGATGTACGGGTTTGCGGATTGGTATATTCACCCACACTACGGTCATAACCCACTTTTAAATCAGCCCCGGCAAGCCACAGCGGAATTTTAAGTTCACTGTTCCAGTTGTTGTAATATTCTGTATCGCCAAATAGCTTCCGGTTAAATCCGGCTTTCAGGGCGGGGTCAAAATAACCGAGCGACTGCAATACATTCGCCCTTGCATACTCGCTGAGCAATGCCGCCTGTTTTACTATCGGATGGTACCTGAAAACCAATAACTGTAAATCTTCGAGCGCAAATACCTTCGTTGTATCAGTTACAGCTTTGGTCTGCGCCATACTTTCAGTTGCAATAAGCAATAGCAGTATCATTGTGATTGTGGCAGGAAATCTCCTGAAATTTATCTTCATCTGATCCCCCTTAGTTAATCTTTTTTACTTTTCGTATCCCCCGAAGGTTCTTTTTCCAGGCTTGGCGGAAAACCATTGAGCTGGCGCCAGATTTCGTACCAGAGTGGTACCGACCTGAGAATGACACGGCCATAAACCCCCGAGCCCTGTCTCAGCTGCGGCGGCCAGGGCTCGTCTTTTGTCGGCACAGGACTCGTTTGCCTGATCAGCACACGGTACTTACCTCCGTCACTGCTTACACGGTCTATTGCGGATATTTTACCCGCAAAAGTACCAACAGCTACCGACGGCCAGCCAGAAAACTGTACCGATGGCCAGCCTTCAAATTGCAAACGAACATCACTGGTATCCAATATCAATGGGACATCCATGGCGCTTACATATAGTTCTGCAGCAACCAGGGGCGATTTAGGCTGTAACGTTGCTACCGATTCCCCCTCTTTAATATTTTCCCCGATACCGGCTTTCATAGTCTTCACAATGAATCCGTCTTGCGGTGCCCGCACAATGTACAGGCCACGTCTGATGTTGATGTTTGAAATATCATTGCGCAACTTGGCAATATCACCTTGTGCGCTGGCCCTGCTCGACACTGCGGAGCTCATATCCGACTGTGCTTTGGCCAGAGACTCCTGGTATTTAGCCCTGATGTTGTCAAGTTCTATACTCGAGTTCAGTAAGTTTTGGGAAGAATTGCTCAGTTTGTTTTGCTGACTGATCACTTTGGCGTTGTCCTCCTGCAGCTTTAACCTGCGCGTCTCAATATCCGTTAATGAGAAAAGACCATTTTTATAACCGGTTTCATAACGGACCAGACGTGCTTTTGTAGTTTCGTAGAACTTCTCCACCGCAAGCAGGTCCGCACTGTCTATACTTACGTAGTTTTGCGCTTGTTTTACCTTGTTCTCTGCCGCGCTGAGCTGAAACCGCAATCCATTGCTTAACGCTCTGATCTGCGAGTTTGTGGCATCCATTTTTTGTGATGCCGCGGTTTCGCTGCCGCGTTTTGCATCAAGCTGCTCATTTAAACGGGCAGGCAGTTCAGGGTCAAAGTAAGATTGGCTCGTTTCTGATATCACCAGGATCGTATCCCCTTTTTTCACTTCCTGTCCCTCCCGTACTGCCCAGTGTTCTATCCTGCCCCCAATTTGGTTTTGTACGGTCTGCGGCCTGTCTTCTGGCCGTAATGCAGTTACCACACCGCGACCGGGAATAGTCTGTCTCCAGGGCAGCAGCAGCAATAATAAAAACAGAAAAAGTACAATCAGCATAATCCGCCCTAACATTTTAGGGCCTTTAGCTTTTAAAATTTTACTGTTAGATTGAAGGGACAATTCTTCCCAGTTGTTGATCTGCGCTAAATTCTTGCTCATTTTACCCATGTGATGTATCTCCTTCTTCCAGTTCAAGATCAGTTACAACAGCAAGTTTTTCACTGCCCGTCACCATATCAAAAACGGTATTTAAATTGGTCATCAGTTTTTCTATCGCATAGCTGATCTGAACAATGATCACTTCGGCGGCCACAAACTGGCCGAACGTCATCTGACGCTCAACAACAAAATAAGAACCCAATAACAACAGCGATCCCATTAAAATCGTGCGCATCGCAACAGCACTGAAAAAGAACCTCTTCAGTATGGTAAAGTGATCATTCCGTGCCTGGATATAATTGGCAGTTATTTCGTCTGTCCGCATTAATACTTCCTTCTGCTTAACAGCATCATGGCGGTAAGCATCGAGGTCGCCCGCCACTTCTTCCAGGTAAGCCACCACCTCATACTTATATTCTGATTCTTCGATGCTGGTTTGCACTCCCCTTCTGTAGTATAACACCACTACGAAAGCAATAACGAGCAGTACAAAAATACCAAAGGCCATAAATACAGGATGGTAAAATGATAACAGGATCACGCTGAAGAATATGAGTACAGCAGCAGCAACAATATCAACAAGTAATTTGGTCAGTCCTTTCTGGATAGTAAGGATATCAAAAAAACGATTTACCAGTTCGGCCGGATTTTCGCCTTCAAGAGCCTGCTTTTTTATGCGTGGCAGACGGAATGCGAATTCCAGCGCTGCTTTAGCAAATATTTTTTGCTCAATTACTTCAACCAGGGTAAACTGGCCGATCAGCAACAAACCGCCTATAACGATCCCAATCAAGATAACAGCGATCAGGATGTAAGTGGAGCTGTACATAGCACCGTTGGCCAGGAGGTTAAAAACCGCACTTGTGCCCAGCGGCAGTGTCAGTCCTATCAAGCCGATCAGCATGGCGTAGATATAGATATAATTAATCGTAGAACGTTCGTAATAAAGGATACGAACGAGTCTTTGCCAGGGCGTTGGCGCTCCGGCAGTATGATGTTTCTTCATTCTGAAAAGAATATGAATTGGTAAATTATTTCATGAATCGTATACCCAGAAATGGTATACTTCTTTGAATCGCAGATTTTAACTACAATAGAATTTACACCAACTGGTCGGGAGGCGGTGTTGGAACGGTTTTTAGCGGGTGACTACCAATTTGCATAATATAAGAATACATGCCCAGTGGTAAGTTATCGCTCCATAACAAATGTCCGTGATCGATATAAGAAAACGTATAGGTATATAGCTTTTTTTCCTTTTTATCAATAGGTTCTTCCTTAACATCCTTTCCTTCCTCTGCACTTTTTTCAATAGCAAGAGTGTCAAGGCACGACGAAAAATGAGAAATTGAAAAAGCACAGATTTTTAATAGCATGATACTGAGCAGCGTCACACCGAAAATGTTTTTTAACAACTTTTTCCTTAATAGCTTCATCGTTTAGAGCTGCAAATATAGGCATTATTTTTTTTCAGCCCTCATGGAATCCCACTCCATCTTGGAAATAGTATAAAGCTCTTCTTCATAACTTATTCCATCTATAAATTGATTCTGACTATGATCATGCACTTTTTGCATTCCTAAGCGTTTCATTAATTGTAAAGAAGCTGTATTGGTACCTACGCAAGTTGCAGTAATCTGGTCTAGTCCACGCAGATCAAACACATAGGTTAACAACGCCCCCGCTCCTTCCAGGGCATAACCATTCCCATGATAAGCTTTTTGAACAGCCCAGCCGATCTCAGCGCTGGTTTGATTTGCTGATGAAATATAAACTCCGACTTCGCCAATCATTTTGTTTTCATTCTTTAGTTCAATTGCAAACATGATCCAGCCCGTGGCCCGTTCCTCATTAATAATCACTTGTTTTTTAAGGATACCTAAAGCTGTGGCTGAATCTATTGGTCGTATAGGTTGAAACTTTAAATTCACTGTATCATTTCTGTAATTTAGGAAATCAGCTAAATCGCTTTCATTTGGTCTGCGAATGATCAGCCTATCCGTAATTATTGCATGCATGAATGTGTGGGATTATATTTAACTGCCCTAAATTACCGAATACTTCGCCAGTTTGATGCCCGTATGTTCAACAAAATATTTATCCCGACAACATGCATTCTGAATGAAAATCTCTAATCCTGATATCTTTAACCTAGATACTAAGCTTGTACCGTTGCAAGTAGGTCGTGCGGATAACCTAAAGAAACGGTGCTAAGCTGATCAAGCTGACTCAGGTGATGCTGACTTAATTGAAGTGTGGCCGCTTGTAAACCAGCCTGGAGGTGATCAATTGTACGTGCACCAACTATTGGGAAGGCCCCTTTTGTTAATACCCAGGCAAAAGCAACCTGACCGGGTGTGGTATCCAGTTCTTCTGCAATTATAAAGAGCTGATCAATTATTGCCTTTGCAGCTTCATTTTCATGGATCTCAGAAGCCTTATTAACATTCAAACGCCCGCTTTCTCCGCTTCGGTACTTGCCTGTAAGCAAGCCTCCGGCCAGTGGAGAATACATCATCGTACCTAAACCAAATTGCGCAGCCATAGGAATAAGTTCACGATCAGCAGTACGTTGCAACAAGTTGTATTCAATCTGACTGGCAGTTAAATGTGTGGAACTTGCAATGGCGGCAACCTTCCAGGCAGGAAAATTTGCCAAACCTGTATAAAGAACTTTTCCGGCACTCACCAAATCTTCCAGCCCTCGTATAATTTCATCCAACGGGGTTATCCCGTCATCAAAATGTGGCATATAAATATCAATAAAATCAGTGTTCAGCCTTTTTAAACTGGATTCTACAGCTTGCCGCATAGCCTTTCTATGATTTCCTGCATTACTGATAGCCGGCCTGGCTTCATTGCTCTGCGTATATTTGGTGCAGATAATAAAATTACTTCGCTGGTTTCCAATAAACTTTCCAACCAGTTCTTCGGCCTCACCAAGCTGGTACCGGTCTGCTATATCTATAAAATTGCCCCCTGCGTCAGCATAAGCAGCTAATATCTGCATGGCATCATCAGCATTAGCTCCATAGCCCTTCCTTGTACCGAACATAGCAGCACCTAATATGATCTCACTGGCACGTAAACCTGTCTTTGTTCCGAATAACTTATACTTCATAATTTGATCTTTTATGGCGTAAAATTGCATCCACAGGCTACAAGATACAAGTACGGATAAATTTAGCTATACCAGAAAGTATTTTGATATGACCTATATTTGATGTTTAAATCGATTTGTGATGTACAAAAAAAAGATACAGGTTTCGCTGGATTGCGGATTAAACCTATTCCTGCATGTGATTAATGGAAAATGGAAGATCAATCTGATCTGGTGTATCTATTCAGGCATTAAACGTCCCGGAGAAATGCAGCGGAAAATACCAAAAGCAACCAGAAGGGTTTTAGATACCCAGCTTAAACAGTTAACCGACCACGGCATCATCTGCAAGATTATTTACGATGAACTTCCATTAAAAGTAGAATATGAACTCACACCTTTGGGAGAATCGCTGATGCCTGCTTTTATAGTGAGCGCCAAATGGGGTGACCGCCATCGTTCAGAATTGGAAAAATTGATAGAATTGTAGTGCAGTGGACCTATTTAATTCTATTGCTAACAACACCGTACCGCGGCAGTGACGGATCAAATGAGGCGACCGATTAAAGACTGACGTTAAAAAATGTATTAATAGAGCTCGGGCATAAGTTTATCTTCTTAAGATCTTCTCCATCGCCTTCCCTTTTGCCAGTTCATCTATTAGCTTGTCCAGATAACGAATCTTCTGCATCAGTTCCTCTTCAATTTCTTCCACGCGGTAACCACAAATTACACCCGTAATCTTTGAGACATTTGGATTGAGCTCCGGCGCCTCAGCAAAAAAGGTCTCAAAATCAGTTTTGTTATCTATATGGTCTTGCAAAGTCTGTTTAGTATACCCTGTCAGCCAAAAAATGATCTGATCAACTTCATCTTTTGTGCGTCCCTTTTTTTCTGCTTTTGTAATGTAATGCGGATAAACGCCTGCAAATGACATCTTATATACTCTGGTATTATTCATTTCAACTGTGATTAGCACTCAAAGCTATTGATTTACAGAAGAAAATATAAATGCGATGATAATTATTCTATTTCGCTCTATGCTAAAACAGGCGTTTCTTTCCCCTAAATATTAATTGGGAATGATATTAATTAAATGATCTCCTGAATTCTAAAGGCGATATCTTAGTTTTTGCCTTAAATAACTTGTTAAAAGACTGTGGGTGTCCAAACCCCAGCGCGTAAGCCACTTCACTTACCGACAAATTTGTGGCTGATAGTTTTTCCTTTGCCTTTTCTATGATCTTTTGGTGTATAATATGCTGTGTATTTTGCCCGGTGAGCGACCGCAGCATGTCACTCAGGTAACTCGGTGATATATTCAGCTTTGCCGAAAGGTATTGCACTGTCGGTATTCCTTCATTCACAGATTTTTCGCCTTCAAAATAGTCATCCAAGAGATTATCCAGTTTCTCTAGCAAGTCGCTGCTTACTGCTTTCCTGGTGATAAATTGTCTCTTGTAAAAACGGTTCGAATAATTGAGGAGTAACTCGATTTGTGAAATGATCACATCCTGGCTAAAATCGTCTATCCTGCTATTCAACTCTTCCTCAATAATTTTAAAAATAGAAAAGATAGTCGCTTTCTCGTTTTCAGACAGGTGCAGTGCTTCATTCGCAGCATAAGAAAAAAAGCCGTACTGCTTTATTTTTTTTGCTAAGGGATAATTCCAGAAAAAGTCGGGGTGAATCAATAAGGTGAATTGTGAGCAGATGTCTTCTTCGTTGATACCATCATGCCCGATAATCTGGTTAGGTGCGGCAAATAACAGTCCCCCTTCATCAAAATCATAATAATCCTGACCATATCTTAATTTCCCGCCCAGGCTTGGCTTGTAGGAAATTTTATAAAAATGTAATACATGAGAGTGCGGCATTTTAGATATGATCATCCGGTTAGTTGCCGCATCTACCAGGCTAATCAACGGATGTGCGGGCGCAGGTAAGCCAAATGCCCGGTGTATATCTGATAACGATCCCATATTAAGATGTATCTGCTCTTCCTTTTTCATGAGAATATTTTTGTTTTAGCAGCTATGAAGCCATTATTAACAAGCTGAATTTTAAAGTTAAGGTAATTATAACCGGCAATGCTGATCATCACCAGTTATAATTTATATTTACCAGGCAATTACTTTTTATCCCCCTGGGCAGCTGCAGAAACAGCGTCCCACTCTTCCCAGCTCGCCAGCCTTTCAGCATACGCAGTGCGTACCCATGGCAAATTGCTGCTGCCCAAATTAAGTCGTAAAGGCGGGTTCTCTGCATCAACTACCTTAAAAATAGCTTCTGGTGTAGCATTGGGATCGCCCCTTTCCATTCCACCTAAACTTTTAATAAATTCGGTTTTGAAATCCTGGTAAACATCAAGGCCAGCAGCAAATTTTAAGGACTCCTGGCTACCAAATTCGGTGGCGTAAGCACCCGGCTCTATAATGGTTACTTTAATTCCAAAAGCCTTAACTTCTAAAGCAAGGCTTTCATGAATCGCCTCGAATGCCCATTTTGAAGAACAATAGTACCCGATAACCGGCATTGTTACATGGCCGAGATTGCTTGATGTCCCAAGGATATGGCCCCAGCCTTGCCTACGTAATAAAGGTAAAGCTGCCTGGATAACAGCAACCGGACCCAAAACGTTGGTTTCATACAACGCTCTGATCTCATCTGCATTACCTTCTTCTATTGTACCCACTAAAGAATAACCGGCATTGTTTAGAACAATATCCAGTCTTCCAAAATGAGCATAGGCCTGCTCAACTACTGCTTTAACCTGCTCGGTATTGGTTACATCAAGTTCAAGGGTCAGCACATTTTCGCCATATTTTTCATTAAGGTCAGCAATACTTGCCAATTGCCGCGCTGTTGCGGCTACTTTATCTCCTCGTTTTAGCGCCGCTTCGGTCCAAACTTTTCCAAAACCACGGGAACTTCCCGTTATGAACCAAACTTTAGGTGTGCCTGTAATATCATTTTGTTGTGTCATAATTCGTTTTTTTATTTAACACAACAAATGTCATTAAATAGAACTTTCATGAAGTAGCCCAATTGAGGACATTTGTAGCCAAAATGAGAATGAGCCATATCATTCTTTTAGAAAACACACAGATTTGATAATTAACTGTATTAAGAATTTTTAAGAGTTTTACCTACTTGCTCTTCTGCGTTTTTCGCCTTCTTTTCCTGGGCCCGCTTCTCTTTACGCTGCTCTCTTCCCGATTTCTTCTGATCGCGTCTCTCTTCGCGGATCACCTTGTTAGTTCTTTTGTTATAGAGTGCATTTAAAATCCCCTGACCAGTCCTGCTGAAAATCTTGATTTTCGGCTTTTCATGTGTTCCCGTAACAACAACAGGGACACCGATCCAGCCTCCCGGAGGCAGTCCTACTTTAACGAGTATATCCAGTAACCCATTGAAACTTGTAGTTCCGCTGATCGTAGGTCTGAGAACAGATACTTTAAATGTAAACTCATCGATGTGGATCAGGTTATCCTTAATATGGGTTTCTATATTCACCCCTTTCATATCAGGATTATTGAAGGCATCAGCGCCTACTTTATCACCGATCACTGAAAGCATTTTTAAGTTTTTTACTGCCACATCCCGAAGGTTTACCACACCTCCCCCTTCCAGTGAAGGATAAATCGGATTCATATTTTCATCAAAATCTCCTTTCAGCTTATAGTCAAGCGATACGATCCCGCTCACATCTTTTGCAGATGTAGCCATTTCGCGCACCATATCAATTTCTTTATAAGCCCGCTGCACATTAAAATCTTTCACTTTAAACGCAACATCAAAATTGGCTGTTACAGGAGATTCATCCTGATAACGGGCATCAATATTCATCCTGCTTCCAGCCATATCAAATGATGTATTATTTAATAAGATCTGACCGTTTTTCACCGCAGCCGAACCTTGAAGCTGATTGATAGGTAATCCTTTAAATTGTACTTTTTTTGCTTTAACCTGTAACGCAACATCCAGATTTTTCGGAACCATTACTACACCGCTGCTTTTTGGATTTTCAGTTTTCGCGTATTCAACTGCTAAAGCGCGGCTTTCATTGTCGCCACTCTTCAGCGCCATAAATTCATCCACAAGGATATAGTTCGAATTCAGTACAAAGTTTCCATGCAGGGTTCCTTTACGCTCGATAAAATAATTGATCGTATTCAGCAAATGGCCATTCAGCGAAAAATCTGACTTACCATAAGTGGCATAAAACTTTCTGAACCACATCTTTTCGTTCTCGAACTCAAAGTTCCCCTCTTTAAGATAAAATGGTTTCGGAAGATATTCAGTATTTGCCTTGATATTTTTAAGATTCAGCGTGCCTTTGTTATCCAATTTGCTGTACTGACCAGTAGTAGCATAACTCTGACGGCCATTCAGGGAAAGGTCGGCCGTTATGAGCCCGCTCACATCCAGTCCTTTCCTTGCAAAAACCTGATATATCCTTCCGATATTCAAAACCCCTTTTGCACGCACTTTATAGAGCAGATCTTCAAAATTGTGCAAGTCAGCATTAACAAATACCGGGTTCCCTTCAAAATCAAATTTGAACGGATCGAGTTTCACAGCCAGGCTGCTGAAGGTACCATCTGTATCTTTGATGTTGGCTGTAAGATTGATATTTCTTATCGGATTCGGATAAGCCGTTGTTTTTAACCATCCATTCTTCAGATCAAGATATCCATTGGTTTTTGGAAATAATTTTTTATCCATGCTGAAGATACCGTTGGCCTTAACATCGGCATTCATCAGTCCCCTGATTTCAAGATCTTTTAATCCCAATGCCTCATCCAGTGTCTGCAAATTAACTGCACCTTTCATATCTGCATTTACACTCATTTCGCTCAACCCTTTGGTTTTTACAACTGCACGGAAGTTGTTTTTAGGCCCAAGGTCGAAGCTTAGTTTTTTGAGATCCAGGCCCAGCTGCTCTGCATCTAATGAGGGTAAATCAATGTTCAGGTCAACATTTAAATTGTTCATAGGAACTGGCGCCTTGTCGCTGGAAATGATACCATTATCAACCAATAAGCGCGCTGTAAATCTGGGCTTAAGGTTTCTTGGTTCACTAAACTTCCCTTTCAGACTAAAAAACAAATCGCTGTTGCCTTCCAGTTTGGTATCCTTCGCCCAGTCAAGATACTGCGGTGGCAGCACAGAGATCATATCACGAATGGTAGTTTTCTGTGATGCAGCTTTGATATCAAGATCATACCCGTCCTTCAGAATGCTGACGAAACCGGTAAATTTTAATGGGAGGTCATTGATTCTCAATTCATTTTTACGCAGTACAAAAGTCAGCGCGTCAGTGTTGATTCTCGTAATCAGGTCAGCATGCAGTGATTTTTGCTTCGCATAATAAATCCTGTCCAGACTAAAATCGAGCTGATCAATTTCAAGATCAGTTTTAAGATCAAAAATATCTTCACTAAGGCCACCCTGCCCTGTGTAATTAAGTCCTTTTGCATCAACTAATATTTTAGCTGTATGGTCATTGTATCTGATATGCCAGTTCCGGAATTTGATCAGGTCTAGTTTTATCGAAGTACCTTTTTCAGTGGTGTCTTTCGCACTTTTAGATGGGGTGGAGACGTACACATTATAATTAGCCTGTCCTTTACTGTTTACAAAAACATTTGCATAGGCATCAGTAACATATATTTCATCAATCTTGACTTCACCATCAAAAATCAGGTTTTTAAGGTTGATCCCTACCGCAACTTCTTTTGCGGAAAGCAGTGTATCCTGCTGGAAAGGTTTGGAGCCCAACAGTAATAAGTCATCTACCGACACGGTGAGGGATGGAAAATGCCGGAAAAAGGTCAGCCGTGTTTTGCTGTATTCCAGTTTCCCGGCAAGACGTTTATTAGCAAATATTTTTACCTGTTCAGAAATAGTTCCGGGGAACAATAGTGGAATAATAAACAGGAGAAAAAGTACAGACACCACGAAAATCCCTATCCATTTTAAGGTCTTCAGCAGTAGTTTTTTTATGTTTTCCATCGATAGGTATAATTATTAATTTAACATTTGTAATACGTGGCAAGGCAGCTATCTCTCAGCTATCTAAAATCACGCCAGAGTCCGGTCACAATTTTGGCCACCTGTCAAGTTCAGTTAATCTGAGCTATACAGACAACAAACTTGAGCCCTGAGCGCTATTCGTCTATAGCGATCAGATCCATCTTTGTACCATCAGTATAAACGATTACAGCAATGGAAAAAATAACAAAAATGAATCTTGGAAAAAACGGCCCGCTCGTTTCTAAACTCGGCTTGGGCTGTATGCGCATGTCTTCAGTCTGGGGAGGCCCGGTAAATGATGAAAACGAATCTGTAGCTACCATCCAGGCCGCACTGGATACCGGTATAAACTTTTTGAATACGGGCGACTTCTACGGTGCCGGCCACAACGAACTGCTAGTAGGTAAAGCTGTAAAAGGCCGCAGGGACGATGCTTTTATCAGTGTCAAGTTCGGGGCAATCTTTCATCAGGGCCAATGGCTTGGTCTGGACCTGCGCCCGGCCTCCATCAAGAATTTTATCAACTATTCTCTGGTGCGTTTAGGTATAGAAACAATTGATCTTTATCAGCCCTGCAGATTGGATAACAGCGTGCCGGTCGAAGATGTAATAGGTACCGTCGCCGATTTGATCACTGAAGGAAAAGTGCGTTACCTGGGCGTATCTGAAATCACTGCAGATCAATTGCGCAAAGCCCACAATACCTATCCTGTAACAGCCCTGGAAATAGGTTACTCCCTGGCCGATCGGCAGATAGAAAGTGACCTGCTTCCTGCTGCAAAAGAGTTGGGTATCGGAATAATAGCATTTGCCAATACCGCCGAAGGACTGCTGACGGGTGAAATGAAGGCACCCCTTGCTGCCGATGACCACCGCAACCACTTTACACGTTTTCAGGGAGAAAACCTGATCAAAAATCTGGAGAAAGTAGAAGTGCTGAAAGCAATGGCCAGCGATAAAGGTTATACTCCTACTCAGCTTGCAATTGCATGGGTAAACGCACAGGGCGATGATATCATGCCGTTGGTAAGCATGAGCCGCAGATCCCGCCTGCAGGAAAACATTGAGGCAACGGAAATCATTTTGAATGCTGATGAATTACATTTGCTGAACACAAATTTTGCCCCGGGGGCAATACTGGGCGCAACTTATTTACAGCGTTAACAGGCCGGGGCTATGTATCAAAGCCCCGCCTTTTTATATCTTTACTTAATGATAAATCCGACTGAAATTATCCCGGGCGTACTTTTCTATTCCTACTATTCTACCTTGAGGAAGGAGAAAGTGGCATTTTTGGAGCATAATATGTTAGTGCTACAGGTTTCCGGCACTTTTACGGTAGAAACCGCCAGCGAGAAGGTGTCTATGTCTAAAGGCCAGATGCTGCTGATCCATAAGAACCAGTTGGGTGAGCTGACCAAGACCCCGGTAGATGGTGAGGGTTACCAGACAATTGTTATCTGTCTGAAAGAAGACCTGCTCAGGCAAATTGCATTGGAACAGCAGATTGAAATAACAGGAAAATACGACGGCCCACGGAACATCCTCATTCCCGGCAATGACTTTCTCCATGCCTTTTTTCAATCTGTATTGCCCTATGTACGCCATTCAGAAGAAAAGATAACTGATGCGGTGGGTATGCTAAAGATGAAAGAAGCGATATTACTGCTCCTGCACACGATGCCACAACTCAAATATTCGTTGTTCGATTTTTCTGAGCCGTATAAGATAGACCTGGAAAAGTTTATGCTCAGCAATTTTCATTTCAATATCCCGGTCGAAAAATTTGCCAGGCTGACCGGAAGGAGCCTGGCTGGGTTTAAGCGGGATTTTCAAAAGACTTTTGATAATTCCCCGCGGGCCTGGCTGCAGGATAAACGCCTCACAGAAGCCCGCTACCTGATAGAGAAAAAAAACAGAAAACCCTCTTCATTTTATCTGGACCTTGGTTTTGAAAGTCTTTCACATTTCTCTCATTCTTTTAAGAAAAAATTCGGGACTACCCCCAGGCACGAAGTTTAGCGGTAACTCCGCTACAGTGCGATCCCTTTAACGCCCTATCAGGAATATGTTTTATTTTAAAAGTTTCGCGCTGCTTTCTTCTGTTAGTACCTCCCGTATGCCATCTTCATAACTGGTTGGCGTAAAAGAGAATGTTTTGCAAAACTTATCACTGTTAAAAAAATAATCCTGCGTATTCTGGTATTGCATTTCTACTAACTCTTTTATCGTTCTATTAAAAATACCGATCAGAGACAGCAAAAAGGTGTTTAGCAGCAGGTAAGAATTTTTAGTATTTACCATTCCGGTGGCCATTTTGATATATTGCCTTCCCGTAAGTCGTTCGGCCGACGTAGGCAAGTGCCACACCTGGCCGTAAGCACTATCTGTATTGCCAAGGATTGCCGTAGCTTTTGCGGCATCAGGCGTATAGGTAAATGAGTGAACTTTATTCGCATCTGCCTGCCAGTTAGCCTTTTTACCATTCACGATATTATTCAAAACCAACACGTTGAGTATACCGTTTTTTGAACAGGGGCCATAAAAATCAGCGCACCTCGCAATCACTGCTTTCAGGTTTTTATAGCGGATTGCATTATTGATCAGTTCAACATTTTGCAACCTGACTTTGCCTTTTTTAGAGGGAGGGTTAAGCGGGCTTTCCTCTGTCATATCAGGAATCGCATTTTTATCGTACATATATACGTTGTCGAAAAAAACCAGCTTACAATTATACTCCAGACATCCATCGATTACATGCTGTACGATAACCGGCCACTGCGCCTGCCAAATCCTCAAATCATATTTTAATCCAACTACCAGGTATACCACATCCGATCCTTTTATAGCTTTCATCACGTCTTCCCTTTTGGTTAAATCCAGTGCCATCAATTCATCATCCGCATTAACCCGTTCCGGATGACGGGAAACCAATCTGATTTTCGATGTAAAATGTTTTAATTCCTTTGCCAGGGCGCGTGAAACATCACCTCCTGCACCTAATATAGTTTGCATATCTTTTATTTTTGTAGTACAAAATTAGAGGGAACGCTAAGGGGAAACGATGACTTAAGTTAAGATTTGCTGGCCATCAGAATTCTTTTACGAATTCGGCTCAGGCTTTCTGGTGCCAGACCAAGGTATTGAGCGATATAGGTTTGAGGCACCCTCTGCAAAATTCCCGGATTGCATTGCACCAGCTCCTTAAATTGGTTTTCCGGAGAAAGTGATAACAGTGATTGTATACGCTTTATATTGTCCGTTGCAATATTCTCTACAAGGGCCCTGCAAATCCCGGCGATTGCAGCTGATTTATTCATTGCCTCAATTAAATCAGTACACTTTATAACCAAACATTCTGTCGGCTCTAAAGCAACGATATTTGTCACCGAATAAGATTTGCGGGAAAAACTTTCAATGTCGGTAAAAAATTCAGCTTCAAAAGTAAAATTGCAGGTTTTCAGTACACCATCTTCTTTAGAAAAGAATTGTCTCAGGGCACCCTTTACTACAAAATAAAGTTCATTGGCTACTTCTCCCTCCTGTAACAGAACAGTATTCTTTTTATACTTTTTTGGTTGAAAATAGGAGAAAAATAGTGCAGCGTCTTCAGGAGAAAGTTCTGTTAACTTTCCAATAGACTGTAAAAACAAACTGTTCATCTGGTAAAATTAGTAAAATTGCAAACAATCAAACCAGTTGCTATATCTTGTTCCTCCAGACACCCAATTTTTCAATGATGGCCTCAGTGCTTTTGTCAAAGTGATAGGGTACTTCTTTCGGATGCTCAGCATAGAGTTTGATGTAACTTGTGATAAAATCAAGCGGATCTTCTACTATAACTTTTGCTACTTCTTCTTTTCCTAAAAAGCGCTCTAACATTTTGGCCATCTCTGCACCCACGGAATAGCCTACCTCTTCGTAAACCGGGCTGAAACCGATATCATATAAAGCTGAATAGCGCGCATTCGAATCGGTGTACATTTTATATATCATCATTTCTGTTAATCTAAAATTCGCCAGCAACCTTTCATCATTTTTCTTTTTATTTTCCTGCTGTTTTTTTGAGTAGCTGCCTGGCTTGAGGATCAGACTAAAATCCCCCAAATGTTCAGCAGTACCTTCCACCCAAAGATTATACAGTAAATAATAAGTTCCTTTCGTATTATAGGCAGGTTTGTCTGTTAACGTCTTCTTTCTCAACTTTTGTCCGGCATCCTGTAACGTGTGGTAAAGCTCGTGTATCATCACGGTTTTAAGCCCTTCAAAATCAGTCCCGAAATTTTGTAAGGCCACACAGAAAGCTGCACCATCTCCAATAACGAATCCTGTCGCCGATCCGCCAAGTAAAAGACATGCGCGAAGTTCTTGTGCCGGCAGCACCGAAGGTATGTAAGAACTGATACAGTCTTCTATTTCGGCGATAAAAGCATCCTTGTTAAGCCTTAGGCTCGCAATTAACTTTTTTGTATCAGGAAGTTCCTTGCGCACTTTATTCCACTGGTAGGGATCAGCACCATTAACCACACCGGTGTTGATCATCTCCTTTAAGGTCTCTTTAAAAACTTGTTCGTTTCCCCCGGTAGAATTAACTACTTTTTGGATCAGGAGTTTATTTCCATAAATAGACGCAAACTTCGACAACTCCTCATCACTGACCTTCTTCAAATCTGTTAATCTTATTAACTCCTCTGCAGCGTCATAATCAATTGTTATCTTTTGTTTGAAATGAGGAATTACAGGTGCGGCTGAACTAAAATAGGAAAGTGTTATCAGTATGACTGTGAAGAAACTAGCTTTTTTCATAATGCTTCTAAAAAAATTGGAGTGGAACGATATGAAGATAATTATTTTTTAGAAAAATACTATCGTTTATCCTAAACAAACAGCTACATCAAGGCAAAATTCCAAAAACCACCTGATTGCTTGTATCCCGGGGCTATAAAAAAACCCTTACCGGGATATGATACAAGATCATTACCTGGTAAGGGTGTTAAATATGGAAAGCAGCGAACTATTTACCTTGCTCAATCTCCTTTAAGTTGCTCATTTTTTTGTAAGCTAGGAAACCCTTGATATCTTCGAAGTGTTCCCGGACGCGTTTATTACCAAATTCAAATACTTTCTGAGCCAGTCCGTCTAAGAAGTCCCGGTCGTGTGATACCAAAATCAGGGTGCCATCAAAATCCTGCAGGGCATCTTTGATAATGTCTTTCGTTTTCATGTCTAAATGGTTGGTCGGCTCATCCAGGATCAGAACATTCACTGGTTCCAGCAGCAATTTAATCATTGCCAAACGGGTTTTCTCACCTCCAGAAAGTACCTTAACTTTTTTTGTGGTATCGTCGCCGCTAAACATAAACGCACCTAAAAGGTCTTTGATTTTTATACTTCCATCACTTAATGGAATCTGATCAATGGTCTCAAAAACGGTTAAACTCTCATCGAGCAATGCCGCTTGGTTTTGAGCAAAATAGCCAATTTTCGCGTTGTGGCCAACTTTTAAACCTCCTTCAAAATCGATCTCGCCCATAAAGGCTTTAATCATGGTCGACTTACCTTCTCCATTTTTACCTACAAAAGCTACCTTCTCTCCCCGTTCAATTACCAGCGATGCTTTTTCAAATACTACATGATCGCCATAAGCTTTGGTCAGCTCTTCTACAATAACCGGGTACTGCCCGGAACGTGGTGATGGCGGAAACTTCAGGCGCAAAGCCGAGGTATCCACTTCATCAATCTCGATAATGGGAAGTTTTTCAAGCATTTTAACCCGCGATTGTACTTGCAATGTTTTAGAGTAAGTTCCCCTGAAACGATCTATAAACTCCTGGTTATCAGCAATAAAGCGCTGTTGTTCTTCATATGCTTTTAACTGGTGCACACGACGGTCGGCACGCAATTGCAAATAGTGGGTATATTTAGCTTTATAGTCGTAGATCCGGCCCATCGTAACCTCAATTGTACGATTAGTGATGTTATCTACAAAGGTACGGTCGTGCGAAATCACCACTACTGCCTTTGCGGAGTTAATCAAGAAATCTTCCAGCCATTGAATGCTTTCAATATCCATGTGGTTAGTTGGCTCATCCAGCAAAATCAAATCGGGTTTCTTCAATAAAATCTTAGCCAGCTCTATCCGCATGCGCCATCCGCCAGAAAACTCTGAAGTCTGACGGGTAAAATCTTTACGTTCAAAGCCTAAGCCTTTTAATACTTTTTCTACCTCAGCATCATAATTGACCTCTTCTACCGAATAAAATTGCTCACTTAACTCCGATACACGCTCAATTAACTTCATGTAATCGTCACTATCGTAGTCAGTTCTGATGGTCAGCTGTTCATTCAGTTCATCAAGTTCTGTTTGCATATGCTGCATCTCCTGAAAAGCCTTTGATGTTTCTTCAAAAACGGTAACGTTGTCCTGAGTAAGTAAATGCTGCGGTAAATAAGCAATTACGGCCTCCTTTGGACCTGTTACGCTGCCAGATGTAGGTTTTGTAGCACCGGCAATTATTTTTAAAATGGTCGACTTGCCAGCGCCATTTTTACCCATAAGGGCTATTTTATCGTTTTCGTTGATCGAAAAGGTTACATCACTAAATAAGGTTGTTCCACCAAATGAAACGGAGATATTATTTACATTAAACACGATACAGGGATATTAAATTAGGCAGTAAAGATAGTGGAATTTGAGATAAAGTTCTAATCAATCTACCTGATAAGAGCATAGCTGAGCGATTGCTCCGCATGCCATATTCGTACAGTCTGCGTTGTTCATTTCAAGTTAATCAAGAGCCGCTATAGAAAGCGTTGATAGCTATAAAATAAAAGAGGGAGCATTCTGCCCCCTCTTTCTTCATTAAATTACCAGAGATCTGCTAATAACCTTCATCAATAATTAAAAACGTTGTTTCATCTATAGGAGCATTAAACCATCTAAACGCATAACGATGTATTTGGGAGTGGTAATAATCTAAGGCATTTAGCAAATACAAATTAAACAATGGAGAGGAATTTACATATGACTATGGCTGGCATATTAGACATTAATAAAACGCCTACCCCTCTGAGCATGGTGGCAGTATTTTCGGGTTTAAAACAATGGCGGTTTATATACCAGAAGAAGACATATATGTTATCGGACTCAGTAATTGCGACTGCAATTCGCCAACAAAGATTACAGGAGATATTGCTGCACTGGCACTCAAACTATTGGGAAAAACGCAAGATAACAAGTGATTGAAGTCAAATCTGTATCACGACAAATGTGCCCAATCCAATTAGTCTAAAACGGAAAGTGCCACCTTCTTGATATCTTCAAAAAATTCAGGTTCGCTTCTGAATTTTGCATATACCCTCATGCCGGTAACTGTATTGGTAAAAAAACGCGCTAGTGCACGCGGATCTTTTGAGGCGTTGAGTTCCCCATTTTGCTTCGCTTTTTGCAAGACTTGATACAGTGCGTTCTCAATCAGCAAATTATCATCATAAACGAGCTTATTTACAATTTCATCCTGCGCTGCTACCTCTACCTCAGAATTAACTTTAAAGCATCCTTTAGGGCAATTATCAGCTAAAACGTCGCTAACTACTACATTCAACAAGTTTTCAAAAGCAATTTTCAGAGATGGGGCATTGTTAATAATGCTAGTAATTCTTGCCGTACCTTCATATTGGTAAAGTTCAAGGGCTCTTACAAAAAGGTTATGTTTATCTCCGAATGCATGATAAATACTGGAACGGCCGATCCCCAATCCGTCAATCAAGTCATGTATTGATGTAGCATTGTATCCTTTTTGCCAGAAAATAGTAATAGCCTTTTTCAGTATCTCCTCTTCATCAAAATCTTTAGTCCTCATATCGATCAATAGCTTTGTCTGCGTAGACAAAGCTATTGATTTTATTTGATTTTCAACTCCTTGATGGCTATAGCTAGATGACTAACGCAGGCCGCCGCTTGCCGAAATCAGTTCACCGGTCAGCCAGCGCGACTCTTCTGAAGCAAGGAATGAGGCAATCAAGGCAACATCCTCTGGTTCTCCCACACGGTTTAATGGTGTCATGCTAACGAAAGTCGTTTCCATATCACTCCCAATAAATCCTCCCGACCGTGATCCTTCAGTATCCACTACTCCCGGGTTTATAGAATTCACACGTATGTTTTTAGATCCAAGTTCCTTCGACAGCACCCTTGTGATAGAGTCAACAGCACTTTTTGTAGCCGTATATATCGCACTGCCAGCAGGCTGAGCAGTTGAAACGCCAGACCCGATATTTATGATATTTCCTCCATTGTCACCAAAATAACTTACCGCAGTCTGCGAAGCGAGAAGCAAGCCAAGTACGTTGATATTAAATTGACGGTGAAATCCTTCTTCAGTTACAGACTCAAGCGGTCCCCATTCATAAACACCTGCATTGTTAACCAGGATATCTATTTTTCCGTATAAACTAACTGTTTCTGCTAAAATTCTTTTCACATCATCTGCAATTGAAACGTCTCCCTGTACAGCAGTCGCCTTGCCGCCATTTTCATGAATTGAAGCGACTACTCTTTCCGCATCTGATTTTGATGAAGCAAAATTAACAACTACACTTGCGCCATCTTCGGCAAGTTTTTTTGCGATTGCGGCACCGATACCTTTAGATGCACCAGTTACCAACGCGACTTTGTTTTCTAATTTTTTCATATATTGTACCAATTGGTACACAAACATAATACTCTTATTAGAACGATTGGTACAGTATCATGAATTTGAATAAAGTATGACAATTGATATCTCTTTCTATTACAATTAGATTAACAACAAATGCTCAGATTGGCCGCTTTTGCATCAAAAGAAATCTATCTATTTTTGCAACTGACCACATCAAGAAAAATATTTATACTTGCAAGAACATACTTCACATACGATGCTTCCTCTTTTTAAAACTGTATTTTACCGTATTGTACTGATCTTATTGATCACCCCATGTGCCGTCTTCAGCGCACATACCCCTGGAGCTGATAACCCGGCGCATCCCTGGTCTGCAAACTGGATAGGTGTACAGGGCAATACAGGAACAGAATACGGAGTCTATTATTTCCGTAAAAACATTACTTTAGATACCAAACCCGGCTCTTTTAAAATACATGTGTCGGCAGACAACAGGTATAAATTATATGTGAACGAAGTGCTTGTAAGTATGGGGCCTGCCCGTGGCGACACCTATTACTGGAATTATGAAACTGTAGATCTTGCACCATATCTCCAAAAAGGTAAAAACACACTTTCTGCATTGGTATTTAACGAAGGTCCTTACCAGCCTGTGGCACAAATTAGTTTCAGGACCGCTCTTATGCTGCAGGGTAGCGGCAAAGCCGAGGATGTGGTCAATACAAATAACACATGGAAATACTATACTGACAAATCTCATCAACCCTTTCCCGGCTGGTTTCCTTATGCTGCTACCAAAGGAGAAATTGTTGACATGAACCAGGCGATTGGCGATTGGAATAAAAATAACTATGATGACAGCAAATGGTCATTTGCAAAAGATCTCTCCGAAGCCCGTCCCAAAGGTCAGACTGATGGGTTTGGCCTAATGCTGGTTCCTTCACCCCTGCCGCAAATGGAGCTGAGTTACCAGCGTATCTCCACCTTGCGCAGTGCAACGGGAATAAATGTCCCTGCTGATTTTCCAAAAAGCAAAGCCGCACTAACCATTCCTGCTAAAAGCAAGGTTACGCTTTTATTGGATCAGGATACATTGACTAATGCCTACTTCAACCTGATCTGCAGTGGAGGTAAAGGCGGCAGCGTCACCATCCGTTATGCTGAAACACTGTTTGAGATCCAGAAAACCGGAAGGAGAAAAGGAAACCGTAACGAAGTTCAGGGCAAGAGTTTTTCCGGCCGCGCCGACAGTATTATTACCAATGGCAAAACGGACCAAAAATTTACGACTTTAAACTATCGTAGTTACCGTTATATACAGCTCATCATCAGAACAGGAGATGAAGACCTGACTATCAACGACCTCTATGGAACATTTACTGGTTACCCCTTCCAATTAAAGGCTACACTGGTTACTAATAACGACGAGATTAAAAAGATAGCTGCAATCGGATGGCGCACTGCCCGGCTTTGCGCTGTAGAAACCTATTTCGACTGTCCATATTATGAGCAGCTGCAATATGTGGGCGATACCCGCATCCAGGCAATGGTTTCTTATTTTAATGCAGGGAACGATACCCTAGCCCGCAATGCGATCAACCAGATCGACCATTCCCGCCTGCCCGAAGGCGTAACGCAAAGCCGTTGGCCAAGCCGCGAAAACCAGGTAATACCGGGATTTTCTTTGTGGTATATCGGCATGCTGCACGATTACTGGATGTACCGCAATGACAAAAAATTTGTGAAGGATAAGTTGTCCGGCACTCATGCTATACTTGATTTTTTTGGTCGCTACCAGCAGGCAGACGGTTCGCTGAAAGATGTTCCATTCTGGACTTTTGTAGACTGGGCAGGCGGTAATGGCTGGAATGCCGGCGGTCCGCCAAAGGGAGCCGATGGAAGCTCTGCGGTTTTTGATCTGCAGTTGCTTTGGGCATACCAGTGGAGTGCCGAAATGGAAGCGCAGTTAGGTGTGCCGGCTATGGCAGATTTATATAATAAAAAAGCAGCTCAACTGATGCAAACTATTCGCAGCAAGTACTGGAGCCAGACAAAACAGCTTTTTGCAGAAACTGCGGAGAAAAATACATTTTCACAACATACCAATAGCCTGGCCATATTAACTGGAGCAGCACCAAAAGACCAATGGGCCGGGTTAAGCAAAAAGATGATGAGTGATACCACCCTTACCAAATGCTCCATTTATTTCAGATACTACATGCATATGGCCATGGTAAAGGCTGGTCAGGGTAACGATTATCTTTCCTGGCTGGATGCCTGGCGTGATAATATGGCACTCGGGCTCACAACATGGGCTGAGGAACCCGATGTGCAGCACAGCCGCTCAGACTGCCATGCCTGGGGTGCAAGCCCTAATATAGAGATATATCGCACACTGCTGGGTATCGACAGTGATTCACCTGGGTTTCAAAAAATCAGGATCACGCCACACTTAGGCAACATCACATCTATCAGCGGTTCAATGCCCCATCCAAATGGCAAGGTAGATGTGGCATATGCTTTAAAGAATAATCAATGGGATATTCAGATCAACATGCCTGAGCAAACAAATGGCACTTTTGTCTGGATCGGAAAATCATATCAATTGAAGTCTGGTAAGAATCAGTTTAGCTTCCGTAATACTGGTAAATAATCCTGTCTCCCTTAAAACGATATGCTGATACTATTATCTGCAAGGCTCACTTCTGATGATATGTAATACACAAAACAGGCATCTCATGATGCCTGTTTTGTGATAACGACAAATTTATGAACTAAATGAAGCCCTGAATTCCAAGGGCGACTGACTGGTTTTGTTTTTGAACAATTTACTGAAGGATTGCGGATGCTCAAATCCCAGTTCATAAGCGATTTCACTGACTGATAAATCGGTGGCCGATAATTTTTCCTTTGCTTTTTCGATCAGTTTTTCGTGTATGTGCTGCTGGCTGCTTAATCCGGTAGTCACTTTAAGCAGCGAGGTCAGGTAATCTGATGACAAGTTCAGTTCTGATGCTAGGTAACTCACAGTTGGTAAGCCTTTTTGCTGTGCATTTTCAACGAAATATTTATCTAACACTACTTCGAATTTCTCCAGCAGATGGTGATTGGAAACTTTGCGGGTCAGGAACTGACGATGATAAAAGCGGTCGGCATAATTAAGCAAAACCTCCACCTGCGATAGAATGATCTGCTGACTGAACTGATCAATATTGGTTTGATACTCCCGTTTGATGTTTTCAACAATGCCCATTACTATAGCTTCTTCCAGGTCTGATAGAAAAAGTGCTTCACTGGCCGAATAACCAAAAAACCCGTAACTTTTTATGCTTTTTGCTAAAGGCGTACTCCAGAGGAAATCAGGATGGAAGAGCAGCATCCAGCCTGACCTATCAGGTAAATCCTGATTCACTTCTATCCTGAAAACCTGGCCCGGCGCTATAAAAAACATCGTCCCTTCGTCAAAATCATAATCCTGCTGACCGTACCTAAGCTTACCATCTATATTTTTCTTAATCGCAATAAGAAAAAAATCACAGACCCAGCTGACGTGGTTAGTGTCTGCAGAATGTTTGATCGAGCGATAGTCAATCAGGCTGATCAGCGGATGTAAAGGCTTAGATAAACCTCTCGACCGATGATATTCTGTAATTGTTTTAATCCTTTTAACCTCGTTGTTATTCATATTGCAGCAATAGCGTTTCAGTACAATTTAGTTTTTTCGGTAATAGCAATTACCCACAAAAGCTTCGTTAAAAGATCGCCCTTTCTTAGTGTTAAGGTCAGTTCTATTGTCAAACAGAAGATTTGTAATGAAATTAACCATTAAAGTAAACACTTGCAATGTCATTGATTAAATCCGGACCAGCAGGTTGCCAGCCCAGTATTTTCCGGGTTTCGTCGCTCGATGCCTGCACATCAATAGCTGCGAAATGTGCGAAAGATCCAAAATGAACCGCAGCGTCCTCTTTACTTTTTGCAAGTACAGGTATGTTCAGCCCTTTGCCAATCGAAATAGCAATGTCTTTGAAAGACACACCCTGTTCTGCGGCGGCATGAAAGCGCTCGCCTCCTTTGGCAACATTTTCTAAGGCAAGCAAATATAGTTTAGCCGCATCCCCGCGATGCACAGCCGGCCAGTAGTTCATTTCTTCTTCCTGGTAAACGGAAATGCCTTTTTCCCTCGCAATGCCGATTAAGCGGTGAATAAAACCCCGGTCCCCCTCCCCGTGTACAGTAGGTGAAAGGCGGACCACAGCTATTCTGACTCCACTTGCGGCTACTGTATCTGCCGCCTGTTCTGTTGCAGTCCGCGGGATCGGCCCCGAAGCAGGACTGTCACTTTCGTAAACAACCCGGCCACGCGGGAGCAGTCCTAATGCAGAAGTAACAATAATAGGTCGCTGATCGCCTGCATAAACCTCGCCCAGGGCTTCGATAATCCGGCGGTCGTTCTCGCAGCTTTCTTTAAAGACAGTAAAATCATCGTGGTTAAAGGCAGTATGAATAACGGCATCTGCCGCTGCCGCCCCCTTACAAATACTTTCAATATCAAACAAATTTCCGAAATGTACATCTGCTCCGATTGCACGGAGTGATCTGGCCCCCTCTTCGGAGCGGACAAGCCCTAGTACCTCATGACCTGCCTCAAGTAATTCTGTAACGATAGCCGAGCCAATAAAACCTGTGGCTCCTGTAATAAATACTTTCATAGTAATTCTTTTTATTTGATCATCCAGGCTGGTTAAAACCTGTGTTGTTTATCAATACAAATGTCAATGCTATTAAACAGCTATACGTAACTAAATCCTAGATTATTGTAGCCAATACCGGCATTGTAAAAAAGAATTTCCTATCCTTACTAATCCTGGCCAGTCTGCTGCCTGAAAGCCAGCGGAGATAATTTTGTTTTTTGTTTGAACAGTTTATGAAATGATTGCGGGTGCTCAAATCCGAGGTTATAGGCGATTTCGGAAATCATTAAATTGTCCGAAGACAACAATTCTTTAGCCTTATCGATCAGCCACAGGTGGATATACTGCTGGGTAGTGTTCCCGGTAAGGGAACGAAGAAGATCTGAAAGGTACCGTTGTGAGACCTGGAGGTGCAGGGCAACATGCGGGGGCGACGGGAGGCCAGAAGTTATCCCGCTACCCTGTTCAAAGTACTCAGCCAGATAACTGTTCATACGATCAATCAGATCGTGGTGTAATTTTTTACGGCTGATAAACTGGCGGTTATAGAACCGGTTGCAATGGTTTAGCAGTAATTCTAATTGAGAGACCAGCACATCCTGGCTAAAAGAGTCGATGTTATTTCCAAGTTCCTGTTCTATGGCCATAAAAATGGAGGTCACCACACTTTTTTCTTCCCCGGATAAAAACAGTGATTCTGAAACTGAATAAGAAAAAAAGCCGTAACGATGGATGGTATTTGCCAGTGGATATTTATGCAGCAGATCAGGATGAAAATAGAGCGCATAACCCTGATAATCATCAACATTAGCAGACATTTCTACAAGCTGATGCGGTGCTACAAATGCGAGACCGCCATTACGAAAATCATAAGTTCCAGGCCCATATTTTACGCTGCCGTTAAATGTGTCCCTGAAAGAAATCTTATAAAAATCAAGCAGAAAACCTTTTCCGGCATCTGCGAGATTCAATTTTACCTTGCCATAGTCAACCGAAGTAATCAGAGGTTGTTTGGGTGGCGGCAGATCAAGACGCAACAACAGATCTGCAATGTGGCTAAATTTCAAAATGTTTTTACCTGTTGATCTCATGCTGATCTAAAGATACATAACCTGATTAACTTTGTACGCTTGGGCGGATCACAATGTCCCCAATATCTACATTATCCGGCTGTGAGATAGCATACGCAACCGAACGGGCAACTGCTTCTGCCGGAATAGACATTCTATCGGCATTTTGCTGAATGACAGTTCTGATTTGCTCATTCTTAATATTACTTGCAAATTCTGTATCCACATACCCAGGGGAAACTCCGGTAACGCGCCACCGGCCACCCGATTCCTGTCTTAAAGCTTCCGAGATTGTTCGTACTGCATTTTTAGTGGCAGCATACACTCCCATTGTTGGTACGATGCTGATCCCTGCGGTAGAGATGATATTGATGATATGACCAAAACCTTGCTTTATAAATATTGGAAGGGCTGCTGCAATGCCATATAACGTACCTTTAAGGTTTACGTCTATCATTTGCTCCCATCCTTCAACATCAATTTCCTCCATGTTGTACAGCTGACTGATACCGGCATTGTTAACCCATACATCCATACGGCCAAATTTTTCTACTGCCAGCGCAGCCAGATTTATCAAATCCTGCCTGATCGTCACATCTGTTTTAAGGAAGACCGACTTACCGCCTTTTTCAGCAATGTCGACGCTTAGCCCTTGCAAACGCTCCGTTCTACGCGCCCCAAGAACTATTTTAGCACCTTCGGCTGCAAGTTCCAAAGCAATTGCACGGCCTATTCCACTGCTTGCCCCTGTGATAACGACCACTTTATCTTTTATTCCGTTTTTCATATCTTTCAAATTATAGATACAAAATTCAGTGTTATCGCCTGTTGTTATCTCGCCGATTATGTACAAACTGTAGCCGATTTAGAAAGCATCAAATCAGATCATTTTAGATGTGTTGCCAGTCAATCAGAACTTACCTGTATTGATAACGGAGAGTTAACCTTCAATTGACAATCCGGGTTATTTCTTCGCTTCCAGCAAACGCCTGTATCCGATTGTCATCAGCAAAACTATCATTCCTAAATAGATAAAGAAGTTCAGTTTGATATTGATCCACGAAAAGTCATGATAATCTTTCGCTTTAAACTGAGGGATAGCATCCGCATCAGCCACAGTAAAGGTCCGGTATGTGTTTTCGTAAGCCATCTTCGGATAATAGAACTCCTGTGTCCTTTTTCTGAAAATATCAGTATCCTTACTAAACTGGTTAAACTGGTACCAATGGGTACCGGATAGGGCCGATAATTCTTCCTGCATCATCAAAGCGGGGCTTAATAATTGCCAGCGCCTGATGGCTTCCTGCTGTTTTCGGATCTGTCCGTATAATTTCTCTTCTGCCACCGATGTTGCCTGGTCTTTGATCTCCTGGCTCTTGTAAACAATTACACCATATCCGTATACCATGCCGGGTGTAACTATAGAAGCCTGCCTGATCATTGCCCTCGGACTGCTAAATACATCTTTGGTTAAATCCTGCCCGTCTTTTTCAAAATACTTATTAATCGCGTTTCTTTCTGCGGTAAGCATATCGATCCTGCTCGGAATCGGATAGGCACTACTTAAACCGATCTGTAAAAGATTGGGGATAATGATTCCTGTAAACAGCCAGATAAAGATCAGCACCATGGCGTTTACATTAGAGTTCATCGAAAAGCTGTTTACCAGCAAAGCTACAGCAAACCAAAACGCAAAATACAGGGAAACCTCTGCCACAACCCATAGCCAGTTTGATGTAAAAAGAAAATCCGTACCAATCAGTGCGGCCAGTACAGGCGTTACGATTAACCAGAAGAAAACCGTGAACAGCAAATAACGGATTCCTATACGGCAGATCATCATCTGCGCGATAGACTGGTTACTTGTTTTCAATAGCACCCATGTCCCCTGTTCTTTTTCAGCAGAGAGTACGTTGTAGCTAAATACAATAATCAGCAGCGGAAAAAGATAAATCACCACAAAAGCAAAATCAAAATTACCCACAAACTGCAGGAAGCTATTTTCAATTTCAGATTCAAAAGTCAGGTATTGCTTTTTATTGATATAAACTTTGTAATAAAACGGCTGCACATCACTTTGCCCGATATTCAGTGCCTGTAAGGCAAAAGGTTTTTTAACCGCATATTTAGGGCCTTCGTTCCTGGCCGTATTATAAGCAAAGGTAGGGTCATCCCATATAAACCCCGGATAAACCATCCCGTTCGCCTGCACACGCCTGATCCTCGTTTTTAAACTATCTGCACTCTCTTTTTCAGTATGGTCTATTTTTACAATTGTCTCCTGCTGCTTGTGCAGCATACTGCTGCCAATCCACAGGGCAGAGACAAGGATAAAAATAATCAGGGTACTCAGGGAAAGCAATACCCTGTTGCGCGACAAGGTTTTTAGTTCATGTCTGAATAATATATTGATAACAGGTAATTTCATAAACTAAACAGTCATTTTTCGGTAAGCGTAAACCATTAAGAAAATAGAAAACACAGTCCAGCCTAAAAGGATAAATATAGAATCGGCTGCATTAGATAACCTCCAGCTAATCCCTGGTGCGGTATAAGAGAACTGTGGGACAGTTTTCCAGAATGCATTACCCGCCACGGTGTTTTTCTGATAGTAATCGTCTACAATTACCCCAATTTTACGTCGGTGCCCCTCCGCTTTAGCACTGAAGTCATTATGTGTATGCATATCCGTTGCCGTTATCCGCATAGAGAAATCCCGGAAAGCTAAAAATGGCGTCAGCCATGCGCTGTTCAAAACAAGCCGGTCCTGCCTCGCCTGATTATCATCCACTGCATCATATGCCCTGTCCATTACCAAACCATCAGATTCTTCAAAAAATTCAATTGTAATAGGGATAAAGAACACCGGCAGGTCTTCAATCTTATTGACATGATACTGCTTCATTGTGCGTTGCAGCAATGCTTCTCGACGAACATCCTTGTGCCCCTCATTACCAAAACCATACTGCTTTTCGTTCAAAGTTTGGTTTTCAAATTCCAGAGATGTAACAGAAGGATTAATATTCTTCGACAATTCGCCCGCCAGCCTCGGCAACAGGAATACCCCGATCAGCCAGAAGCCAGACAATACGATTAACGATAAATTGGCATTCCTGGTCAGCAAAGAAACACTCACCCCAAGGCTTGTCATCAGCGTTGCAAACAACGCCAGCCCTGCAACATAACACCCAAATGCAGGCAATACACGATTCATAAAGCCAGCAGAATCACTTTCTTTGATAAACAGCAGCAAAGAAGAAATGGCGATAAATAACACAAGCCCCATAACCAGCGACAGGCATGATAAAAACTTACCCATAAAAATCTGGCGCGAAGTAGCTTTAGAACTCAGCAGCATCTTTATCGTACCGTTTTCCCATTCTTTAGAAAATATATTATGGCAGATCAGGAAGATAAAAAGCGGAAGGATAAATTCGGTCAGGTAACCAATATTGAGGAAACCAAAACTTCGCAATCCCGTAGCATCACTAATCTCCTTAAACTTTACTACCCCTCTTTTATGCGGCTCCAGGTAAAATGAATTGCCTGTATAATCTTCAATGCCATTTTCTATCATCGCCATATCCGCCGTAGGCTTATAGGCATAAAAACCAAAATGGGCGCCTAAATGCGGATTTTTGTCCCCTTGCGAAATAAACTGCTTGTACGTCATTTCCTGCGACGCCCTGATCAGATTACTATGGCTTTTATAATATGAATTACCGTTATATAAGGCCAGGAGCAGCAAAATGACCAGCCCGCCCAGCATCCAGACAACTTTAGCAGTGCGGAACAATTCTTTCAGTTCCTTTTTAAAAATCAGCCTGATCATTTATACGTTTTGTTTAACAATGTCGATATACAACCTGGTGAGGTCAGCATGCGAAACTTCAGCCGATAGCAGGTTATGTTTTAAAGCACCCTGGTGCATAATTCCAATTCTTGTTCCCAGGTTTTTTGCCATCAGCAGATCATGTGTAGCCATCAGCGTACTTACCCCCTGCCCGCTTAGATTCATGATAATCTGAGAAAATTCACTGCTCGCATGCGGGTCGAGCCCCGATGTAGGCTCATCCAGAAATAAAGCTTTAGCTTTTTTTACCAGTGCAATTGCAATCCCCACTTTCTGCCTCATCCCCTTGGAATAGGACGAAACACGCTTGTGGATAGCGGAGCGTTGCAGCCCTGCAGTTTCCATAAAATGGGTAAGTTCATCTTTAGTATAATTGTATCCGGAAAGACCGCTAAAAAACTCCAGGTTTTCCATACCGCTAAGGGTACCATACAGGTTTACGACTTCCGGGATATAGGCCACCAGATCCCTAGTAGCATGATTATTCAAAGTAACTTCCTGACCGTCTATAAAAGCCCGTCCACTCGTTGCGGGGATAAACCCGAGGAAGATGTTAATCGTAGTAGACTTCCCTGCACCGTTGGAACCCAAGAGACAAAACACTTCACCTTTTTTGATTTCCAGGTTTAGGTGGTCTAATGCAGTATGGTTACCAAATTTCTTAGTCAGATTTTCTGCTTTAAGCATATCGTATTTATAAAAACGCCGAAGATAATAATTAAAAGGAGTAATTAATACTGATATGTCAGTTAACAGCAGGTTGCAACACTATAAATAAAAGTTCAGTAAAAAAGTATAGCCGGCATCTCGGCCGGCTATACTTTTTTACTGATTGATTTTTGAGGTTTCTAGCCGTAGTAACGGATAGCTGCTAGTATTTAAATTTATAAGTTAACCAAATCACATCGTTTTCAATTTGCTTTACATTATCAAGCTTTAAAAGTGTTGCCCCCTCTTTTTTCAAAGTCTTGTCAATCTCAAAAAGAGTAGAAGTTTCAACCGTTCCGTCGGCAATTGGAAGCAACAATTGTTGAAGTTCATCAATCAGCTCTTCGTTAAGGAAACTGCCATTAATATGTGCGCCGCCTTCCAGCATCAATTGTTCGATACCAAAAAGTGAATATAATTTTTCCAGTGCTGTTTTTAGTTTGATCTCTTTTTCACCTGCAAAAATGTAAGATACACCGATATCGCGGAGATGCGCCAGGTAAGCATCGGGAACAGCTTCCGTTAAAATTGAAATCACATGGTCACCCTGCATCTCAGAATCTTCCCATCCTAATTTTGCCTGCCCATCTATTGCAATAGCAAAAGAATCAGATTGGTATTCTGCTACGAAATCCTGGCGGTCAATCTCCTGGTGGCCCTTCTTCAGTATCGGTTTTGCAAAGTCGGTAAAGTCCTTCTCCATAGTGGTACGGCCTACAATCCAGGCCTTAATGCCTATTTTTTCATGTATCTCTTCGAACTTGCCGGTCAGGGATTTAATTTCCGGACTTCCCCCCCATTTTTCACTTAGTATTTTTCCGTCAACGGATGTCATCATCAGACAGGTGACGTAAGGACGTTTGCTCATGCTATTCTATTTTTATTATAGTAACCATAATACCTGTGCAATTGTTGACACATCAATCACAAATCTTTTAGCATGCTGATTACCAGACTCCCTTTCCGAAATTGATTTATAGTGTATTCTTCTTCGCATATCTATCAGATTTTACCACTTCATTAGCTGTGAATGATCTCTTCTGTTAAAGATCAGGACAATAGGTTGCCTTGGGCAAATGCAGTACAGCCTTACCATTAAACTTGCGTTCAATTAATGCCTTAGCAACAGTTGAGATTTCTGTCCAGGCTTCCTCTGCACCAATATTTATTTTCAGCCTGCCTTTTTTCACTAAACCCATTAAAATTGCAAGATCGTCAGACATTGATCCGGTAGCAGCAATCTCGTCAAATACCACCATCGATTGCAAAGATGCACCCGGCGAACTGAAGAACAATACGTTGCTGTCAAACGTTACAGATGAACTTTCAGAAGCGCCGATTGTAATACATGTACCGTTTTTCTTTAGCATGCCAAGGGCAGCAGTCAGTGCAGATCCGCCTAAAGAATCAAGGATAAAATCAAAAGGACCATGCTGTTTGGCTGCGTCAAGTGATTCTCCAATTACCACGGCACCAGTGCTCCACTCCTCTACCAGTTTTTTTTGACTGGCTTGCCTGATATGTGAATACACCAATGCACCTGCAGAGGCAGCAAGTTGGATAGCCATTTGTCCTACTCCCCCGCTTGCCCCATTGATCAAAACCTTTTTACCCAGGAGAAAACCACCCTTGCGCAATGCATGCAGGGCAGTTAAACCTGCCAGGGGAAGGCACGCTGCCTGTGCATCAGTAATTCCCTCCGGAATAACGGAAATTGAACTCAATGGTACATGGAGCCGCTCGCACCATGATCCGATTACCAGCAAGCCAACAACACGTGTGCCTGCAAGAGGTGCACCTTCCACACCATTAGTATCTTCAACAATTCCTGTAAAGTCCCAGCCCGGACGGGTTCCGGTTACACTGGTAGTTAATGCTCTCCTCGTTTCTCCACGGTTGAGAGAAATTGCCGTAACACGGATCGTGATTTCCCCCGGTTTGGCAGGGACAAGATCAACGGTACGTATAGCAAGACGGTCATCATCAGACTCATCTACAGTGATGGCTTTTATTTGTATTGGTAACATAACTCTATTTTTTCTACGAAGTTGACCAATATCACGGTGTTAAGCCAAGGAGATCTGACACAAGTTTTTAGTGACATTTATCACCGGTATGCAGCTTTTAAACTGAATATGCCGAGGCAGGATACAAATTGATTTTTATCGTTAAATTTGGACAGATGTTCGAGATCTTTATCAACTATATTACCAGCCAGATAACATTAACGCCTGAAGAAATAGAGATGGTCCGTAAAGTCCATATCTCCAGAAAAATCAGGAAAAGGCAATTCCTTCTTCATGAGGGAGAGGTTTGCAAGTATAGCTGTTTTGTAGTTAAAGGCTGCCTGCGGTCCTATCGGATCAGTAATGACGGCAATGAACATATCCTTCGTTTCGCAGTAGAAAACTGGTGGGTAAATGATAATGAAAGTTATAATTCCGGCAAGCCCGCAAAAAGCAACATTGATGCGCTCGAAGACTCTGACGTGATTTTAATAACAAAGGAAAACCTTGATTTGCTGTTGACAAAAATACCAAATTTACAGTTACTCATTGATCAGCTGCTCGCCAGAAGTTATGATGCCAGTCAGCATAGGATTTATTTAAATATAAGTTCTACCGCCACCGAAAAATATGATCACTTCATAAAAACTTATCCCACATTACTTGCCCGTTTACCTCTCAGAACAATTGCAGCTTATCTGGGGGTTTCGCGGGAAACTTTAAGCAGGATCAGGAAGTAACATGCATTCATTTTTTTGTACTTTGCTAATGTTTTAACTCATAATCTGTACTTGCAATTTTATTGATGAATAATAATGAGCTGGCATCAAAGCCGCACTATCCTATATTAGACGGCCTTCGTGGTGTTGCTGCCATAATTGTGGTAACCTTCCACCTGAGCGAACCATTAGCCACGGGTCATTTAGATATCCTTGTCAACCACGGTTACCTGGCAGTAGACTTTTTCTTTTTATTATCTGGTTTCGTAATGGGCTACGCTTATGACGACCGCTGGCCTAAAATGAGCGCTGGCAATTTTTTTAAACGGCGTATCGAACGTCTCCAACCTCTGGTTATTTTAGGGATGACGCTCGGCGCTATCGGATTCTATTTTACAGATTCTACGATATGGCCACTCATCCATACTATTCCTGTCTGGAAAATGCTGCTGGTGATGCTGATCGGTTATACGATCCTGCCAGTACCGCTATCGCTTGATATCCGCGGATGGCAGGAGATGCACCCGCTGAACAGCGTGGGATGGTCGTTGTTTTTCGAATACATAGCCAACATTCTTTATGCTGTCTGGATCAGGAAATTTTCCAGAACAGCAATTGCCATTTTAGTAGGCATCGCTGCGATTGCACTCGCACACCTGGCAATCACAAACGGAGATGTCAGTGGTGGCTGGACATTAAATGTAGAACAGGTACGCATTGGGATAACCCGAACCCTATATCCTTTTTTTGCCGGTCTGCTACTATCCCGTACAGCAAAACCAACCCAGATTAAAAACGCCTTTTTATGGTGCAGCCTTTTGATAGCTGTGGTACTATATATGCCACGCATTGGCGGTGCGGAACATTTATGGATGAACGGCATCTACGAATCTTTTTGTATCATCGTTATTTTCCCATTGATAGTATAGCTTGGTGCCAGCGGCGTGATACAATCTCAAAGGGAAAACAGGATATGCAAATTTTTAGGTGATATATCCTATCCGCTATATATGGTACATTATCCTCTCGTTTACTTCTACGTCGCCTGGATCAGCAACCACAAGGGCGTAACAATTGTGCAGGTATGGCCGTATGCGTTACTTATTTTAACAGGTGCTATCTTTTTGGCCTATGCATCATTGAAATGGTATGATGAGCCGGTTCGGAAATGGTTGCGAAAAAAGCTGGCTTAGGGTGTGTATCTTGACCGATATGATCTCTCATCCTACCACCGCAGCTGCCACTGGTGCAGGTCGGCAATAATTTTAAGCAGTTCCTCCCCCTTTTCGGTAGTGGTATATATAATCTGTTGGGGTATAGTACCATCTACTGTATTTTTAACCACAAGTTTATCCTCTACAAGTTCAGACAGCCTTTTACCTAAAACCTGATCTGAAAGCGTTGGGAAAGCTTCTTTCAATAAGCTGAATTGAGGCACCCCATGTTTGATACTGTGTAATATCTGCATTTTCCATCTGGGGCTAATGTTCCTTAAGGTTTCATTCACCTCACAGGAAATGAATAGAACCTCAATATTTTCTGCATTCGTCGTGCCTTTTTTTAATTTACTTGCCATTGCTGAATTGTTATATGACTCACTTTAGGGTGAGTTATTGTGGCTGTTTTGATAAACAATTACGTTTGTACAAAACAAAGCATTATGAAAAATAATATCGTAAGATCAATCTCCTTTTATTTATTGATAGTACTGATGACCAGTAATATCTTCAGCTCTACCGCGCAGGACAAGTCTCAACAACCTGTTTTTGTGCTGGTACATGGCGCATGGCATGGTGGCTGGTGCTGGCAAAAAGTGAGTGAAAAACTTCGTACTGAGGGCAGTCTGGTTTACACGCCTACATTGAGCGGTATGGGAGAACATAAAAACACCCTTAGTAAAGCTGTTGACTTAAACACCCATATCACAGACATAGTAAATCTGATTGTTATGGAAGACCTTCATCATGTAGTGCTTGTTGGCCATAGCTACGCCGGGGCTGTAATTGCCGGAGTAGCAGACCGGGTTCCGGAGCGTTTAGAAAAACTGGTCTACCTCGATGCCTTGCTGGTAAAAAACGGGCAAAGTGCACTTTCGGTAAACCCTAAAGAAAGCCAGGATTTTTTCACTAAAAGTGCTATGGATTTTGATCAGGGATTAAGTATCCCAGCGCCGTCAAGTGCATGGTTTGGCGTAACAGACAGCACTGCAATCAAATGGACAAACGAACGCTTAACCAATCACCCTTTCAAAACATTTACCCAGCCCCTGCTTTTAAAACATCCGTATGGTAATCACCTGCCTTTGATTTTTATTGCCTGTACCAATCCGCAATTAGGAGCGATTGATCCCTTTGTCCGGGAAACAAAAAACAGCAATGAGTGGAAATACTATGAGTTGAAAACGGGGCACGATGCCATGATCAGTATGCCTAACGAACTTGCAACTCTCTTATCATCTCTTAAATAAGAGAATATATTAAATTCCAACAATACCATTGGTTTGTCCTTTGTCGACGACCAATGGTTTTCTGCCGTTAAATAGTTTACCCTGATCCGGTAAACGTAGATATAAAACAAGTTATTAGCTGCCAGCCACAACTTTCGCTGACCATCAGAATTATAATTTCCTGAAAGACATCTATCTTATTTCCTTTTTAGATTTCCCTATCTATTACCTGCAGTTTTCATTTATGGTCCGCCAATAAATACGCGATTAGTCCAGTTAAATCCGTGAACCATCAACTAATTGCCTATTGATTACAGCGAGCTTTGCCCTGTATCAATTAAAAAAAATAAATGAAAACAATTAAAAAAAATATCACTGAAGAGACTACCGTTGCCATTATTGGCGCCGGAGTGTCAGGTCTTACTCTGGCTACTTTTTTGCAGAAGGCTGGAATAGCCTGCATTGTATTAGAGAGACGCGATCGTTCTTACATAGAGACGCGGCAACGCGCCGGCGTTGTTGATGCCCGTGCAGTGCGCATGTTTGAACAATGGGGTATGGCCGACACGCTTCTGGCAGGCCCGGTGGCAACTACAATTGATTATCGGCTTAATGGTAACGGCCGCATTTTTAAAATTTCAGAAGAAGATGGTAGCCCCAGTCGTTTCTGCACCCAGCAGATGCTTGTAGGCAATCTGATGAGGGAATTAATTGATAATATGGAAGGCGACGTACGTTTTGATGTCTCAGAGGTTGTACTCCGCAACGAAGAAGGAGATCGTCCTGTAGTAACCTATGCAGATGGCAGGGGTTCGCACGAACTGGTTTGCGACTATATTGCTGGTTGCGATGCCGACCGCGGCGTGAGCCGTGCATCAATTCCAGATGGAATATTAACCAGGTATACTCATGAATTTGGTTATGCCTGGCTGGCAGCACTGGTCGAAGCACCTGTAACCGGACATCCTATTATGGGTGTCAGTGATCACGGTTGTGTTGCACAACTTCCCCGTGGCCCATACAGAAGCCGGTATTACCTGCAATGTCCATTGAGCGATGGTGCGGCAGACTGGACAGATGAGCGGATCTGGAATGAAATCCGCTTACGGCTTAACGATGAAACGATTCCGAATGCGGTTATCCACGACAAATTCTTCGTTCCTTTACGGTCTGTAGTTTACGCCCCAATGCAGTATCGTAATCTTTTTCTGGTGGGAGATGCCGCACACCTTGTGCCCCCTACCAGTGCCAAAGGAATGAACCTTGCACTTTATGATGTAGACATACTTTCTCAGGCAGTACTTAAAGCGGTGCGTGACAAAGATTTATCTGCTCTTGCCGACTATTCCGATACCGTGCTTCCAAATATCTGGAACTATCAGGATTTCGCTGTCTGGATGACAGATATGATGCACGATGCCGGTGATCCTACGCAAAATGGAACCTTCCGTCAGCAGATTGCGCGCGCCCGGTTAGATAATTTATTCAACTCAGAAACCGCAGCCGGGCTGCACAGCGAATATCAGCGGGGAATGAATTGATAACTGCCATAACGATTGTTTTGCTGATCTTTGATATTCAGTCACAACGTATTTGATTTAAACCATGTCGATGAGGAAAAAAGAAAAAATACCTGTTCATAGTATGGATGACTGGTTCTCGGGTATCTACATTAAGCCTTTTGGCGCTGATATACCCTCTGGCCATACTTATGAGATTTCACACCCTCATCGACATGATTTTTATTATTGCGTATTATCGGAAGCGGGAGAAATGGAACTTGAAGTTGACTTTGAACGGGTTCTGCTAGCCGATCAGACTTTGTTTCTATCCTATCCCGGACAAATCCATCAGATCAATTCTGCCCGTATGGAGAAAGGCTGGTTCCTGGCATTCGATCCGTCTATATTGGATGAGCAGCTGAAAAACATACTGGATCAATGCCTCTCACAGGTGATTCTCGTTCCTATCTCCACCGAGCAAACTGCGGCATTTTATTCGTTGATTAATCATTTGTATACTGTTTATATCGATGAGAAACAGCTGTTTCGGCAGACTATCACACGGTCAATTGTTACAGCTTTAGTCTACCAGCTCGCCTCAGTATACGTCTCTGCCGAGCAGTTGACGCTGGTGAAAAACTCCGCCCGCAGTATTGAAATTACAAAGACATTCAAACAAATCCTCCGTCGTAATTTCAAGTCAATGAAAAGGCCATCAGCTTTTGCGGAGAAAATGAATATTTCGGTCAGCCACTTAAATGATACCGTCAGATCTGTAACTGGGTTCACGGTAACCTACTATATCCAACAGGAACTAATGAGGGAAGCAAAAAGATTATTATGTTATTCAGATCAAACAGTAAAAGAAATAGCTGGTAGTTTAGGTTTTGAAGACCCGCAATACTTTAATCGTTTGTTCAGCAAAATAACAGGAATTTCACCGGGAGCATTCAGAAAAAAGAGCGAGACTTCTTTTTATTTATAATCTAAGTGATCTGTACTATAATCTTTTTCTGATCATACTGAGGAACACAGGTGTTATCCCCAGGTAGGAAGCGATATGTTTTTGTGCGATCCTGTTCATCAGCGTCGGGTATTGTTTTCTGAAAAGCTCATAACGGATTTCCGCAGAATTAGATAATGCAACGGTAAGCCGGCGCTGGTACAAAGCAAAACCATTCTGGAACAATATCCTGAAAAAACGTTCTAGCTTAGGGATTTTGGCATACAGCTCTTCCAGATCTGCAGCATTAATACATACTAACTCACATATTTCAAGCGCTTCTATCGCATATTCAGCCGGCACCCCGCCTGAGAAACTAATGATATCAGAAGCCCACCAGTTTTCCGGGCAGAACAAAATATTGGTCTGCGTGCCATCCTGGTGATTTTGAAATATGCGTAAACAGCCTTTTTGCACAAAAAACAGGTGATTGCAATACGCCCCTTCCCGTAAAAGCACTTCCGCTTTGACAGTGGTCCGTAGCAGCAGTTTTGAAGCTAAGTAATCCCGTTCGGCCGAATCCAGCTGTATATGTTTGGCTATATTTTCAAAAAAGAGTTTATACATTGTATCTACTGATATACAAAGGTACAAACTCTTTTTTTCGTAGGACGAGCTCCATTCAGAATCTGATTAGGCTAATTTTTCAATCGGATACGATTCCGGCAGTTTAAAGAAACTTACCAATTCGGTAATTTCAAATTGATCATTAAACTTGAAGAAATCATAACCAACATTTGTTTGCCCTGCAAATTCTACTATCCAGGCATATCTTCCAGATTGGTGATGAAACTCCGGCTTTTCCAGGACCTTGAATTCTCTTGAAGGAATAATCTCCAATGATTTTTGTGCAAAGCCTGCCAGTCCCTCTACACCCCGATACTCGCCAAACGGATCACTGTACAAAGCCCCGGGTGCCCAGCATTTTGCAAACTCTCTGGTATACGACTCTAAATTATTCTCGTTCCATGCCGCAACGTATTGCGTAATCATTTCTTCCACTGATGTAATCATAATCTCTATTTTTATTTATCCAAAAGTAGATCGATAATGCCTGGAAGAAGTTAAACTAGTTTAATAAATCACCGCATTTACTTATCAGGAGGAGGAGTTTTACAATTCAATAGCTTATGATCTGAACGCTTAATCGAAAGGTTTAATCCTGCCTGCATCCATGCCTTAGCAGTTGAACTAACCTCAATTGATACGAGATTGTCATTAAATACATCACACCATTGAAACTTATCCCCCCTGCTTTATATTTACATTTTAGAACCTAAATCGATGCTGCATAAATTTTATCAATATATTTCGTCTAAAGTTTCCCTTACCCCTGCTGAATGGGAGAAACTTAGTGAAATCTGTGTCTTTAAAACGTTTGATAAAGGAGAATTCCTGTTACGTGAAGGTGCTCAATCTGCTGATCTTATAATTGTTGTACAGGGATGTATCCGTACCTATCGTTCAGACAGCCAGGGAAGGATCAGGATTAATAGTTTTGCTATTGAGAATGGATGGGCCGGTGATGCACAAAGCGTGGAGGCAGGTACACCCTCTAAATTTAGTATAGACGCTATTGAACAGACAACAGTAGTGTTAATCAACAATCTGAAATTTGATGCGCTCTGCAGGGAAATCCCTCGCCTGAACCAATTCCTGACAGATAATCTCAAAGAATGTTTATCCGGCAGCCGCGGACAAATTGATCTGGTTACCATTCCGACGGCGGATGATAAATTCCGGTCTTTCTCTATGTATCACCCAGAACTGTTAACACGTGTGCCCCAGTATATGATCGCGTCGTACCTCGGTATCACACCAGAATCATTAAGCAGGATTCGGAAAAAGCTGGCAAAAGAGCGCTTTCTTAACGTGTCACAGTAGTAATTGAATACTTAACGTTGGGGTTGTCTTTAATTTATTGCAGTGAAAATAACAGATAACTTTAAAAAATTAACTTTCTTAAGTTATCCATATACCCACGGCTGACAGTAACCTTAGCATCTGTTTGCATGAGTATATCGTAACTGCCGGGATGACGGTTCACTTCTTTAACAAAATTAAGGTTAATGATGGAAGAACGGTGAACCCGGATAAAGTTTGCCGGATTGAGTTTTTCCGACAAGGCACTGATCCCAAAATTGCTTACGAAAATATGATGCAATGTATATAATTTCGAATAGTCGCCATAAGCCTCTATCCACACAATATCTCCTACCGACACCGTAATCAGCTTTTTATTGGCATTGACCAAAATTCTTTCGGGATATTGGGCTTGCTCCATGATAAGCTTTTCTGCAAGCGGCTGCAAGTTGTTGGCAATAGCCGATACCTTAATGCGTTCAACCGCCTGTCTAAAGCGGGTTTGTGTGTAGGGCTTCAGCAGATAATCCAGCGCATGAACTTCAAAAGCTTTCAGTGCGAATTGATCGTAAGCAGTTGAAAAAATAATTCGCGGAATCTCTTCCAGATGAGGTAAGATCTCAAAACCATTCATCCCTGGCATCTGGACATCTAAAAATATGAGGTCAGGTTTGTATTCATTAATAAGCCGCACCGCATCAACACCGTTATTAGCTTCGCCCACAAGTACCAGTTCAGGATAAAACGCCAGGTATTCAATGATCAATTTTCGCCCGGAAGCCTCATCATCTATTACTATCACTTTAATCATCCGATCAAAAATTTTATGGTTAGTCCCTGCGTCCGGGTATCTGTAAATTCCATTGTTGTGCCGTACATTTTTTCCAGTCGCATAGCTGTATTTGTGAGCCCCACCCCTGTTCCTATCAATATGGACTTGTCTTTAACGCCAACACCCGTATCTGAAATAATAAATTCAATCTGCTCAGCTCTGCGTTGAACTGTTATAGAGACATGGCCGCCATTAATTAAAGGAGATATACCGTGCTTAACAGCATTTTCTGCTAATGGCTGTAAAATCATTGGCGGAATTAGTTCATCCATCAGGTCTTTTTCAATCTCAATTCTGATTTGCAATCTTTCCTGAAACCTGGCTTTCTCTAAATCAAGGTATTTCTGTGTAAAATCTATTTCATCCCGCAATGATACCAGTTCTGATCGGGATGCCTGAAGCTGGTACCGGAATAGATCGGATAATTCAGCGATCATCTGACGGGTTTCTTCCAGTTCGGATGGTATAGACGCACTGATGGTATTAAATACATTATATAAAAAGTGAGGATTAAGCTGCGCTTTTAGGGATGACAGTTCACTTTTTAATGCGGCTTCGCGCAACTCAGACTCTACTTTTTGCTTTTCCTGGTTTTGCTTAAAATATACATACGCATGCATAATGCCAAACTGCAGGATATAAAATAGTGCAGGAAGATATAGGTCCCATATACTGCCCAAATCTCTAAGATGAATCATCTTTAATGCGTCGAGCAACAAATAATATAGTTTTATCCATGCGATCACGAATAGTGGAAGAACCACGAGATGAATAAGTAACCGCTTGTAGAGTGTCACCTTACGCAGTTTAACAAAAATAAGCCACCAAACCGGCAGACTTAACAGCAACTTGAGAAAGTAATCAATTCCTCCCCAATTCAGAAATCCGTTGAAGTTAAAAAAAGGGTCGTCATTAACCCTGAAACCACCACGGTTCAGCCATAGTGCAGTGTAATAAAAAGCACCAAAAAAAACAAACAAACTAATGTAAAGAATAACTTCCCAGGTAGTGACGTCAACAAACTTGTCCTTTACTATTCCTTTCATAATTTCAGATAACGAAAATAACAATAAAATCAGAGAAAGTCACTGCCTTTCCGACGAGTGCCCATATAGCCTGTTGAATTGCAGTGGTCTCATCCAACAGGTTATATGGACGCCAGACGAATACTGCTTTAAGAAGTAAACAGCGCGATGCAACTTGCGGCATGAAAAAAATCCTCATTGTACTATTAATATTGGCTGGCAAAATAAATGCCCAAACCTTTCAAGTTACCGGCCAGGTGAATGTACCTTTCGCTACCGTCAGCATATTTCGGGGTATAGATTCGCTGATAATAAAAACTGTTGTCGCAGACACCGGCGGGAACTTCAAGTTGGATGGTCTTGTCACAGGCAAATACTACCTGCTTTATGGAGGTATTGGCTTTCAGACTTTAAAATCACCTACATATCTATTGATCAGCGGTGTTAAACTGCCAAAAACTACCTTGCTGCCCATCACAACTACACTTGCCGATGTAACTATCGTAGGCGAAAAGCATTTGATCGAAGTACTCCCAAATAAAACCGTTTTGAATGTTCAAACTTCATTAACCCCAACCGGACTTTCTGCTTTTGATGTACTACGTAAAGCACCAGGCATAACTGTAGATAATCGTAACAGCCTCATTTTAGAGGGGAAAACCGGCGTGAGCATTTTTATCGATGGCAAACGGTCTCTTTTAAGCGGTGACGACTTAACCAATTACTTAAAAACTATGCAGTCGTCAGAAATCGCAACGCTAGAAATCATTACCCAGCCCTCCTCAAAATATGATGCAGCTGGCAATGCAGGGATCATTAATATCACTCTCATCAAAAACAAAAGTTTCGGCACTAATGGTTCGTTGTTACTGGGTTATGCAGTTGGCCGCTACAGTAAATACAACAGTGCATTCAGTATTAACAAGCGTTCTAAAAAGCTGAACTTTTTCGGCAGTTACAGTAATAGCTTTAATACAAACCGCAGCTATTTAAATCTCGACCGTTTTCAAAATGGCTACGAATACGACAATCGCTCTTATGATAAAATCAAAGACCGCAATCATAACTTCCGTACAGGTTTGGATTATAATATAGATAAAAACAGTACCCTCGGGCTAGTGATTAATGGGGTTTTCAGAGGGTACGACAATAGGGAACACTCGCGCACACCAATCAAATTAAACGATGAAATACAGCAGATATTAATTGCAAACGGAATGACCAATATGAGCAGTAAAAATCTTTCGACCAATATCAATTATCATTATCAGTATCCAAAAGGTTATGAACTTAGTCTGGATGGTGATTATGGCTATTTTAAATCTAACCGCAACCAAGTACAATATAACGTCTACGATAATAATATAACAGGACCATTACAGCAAGCCCAGACCAATTACCAGATGCTTAGCCCGGTCAATATTCACCTGTTTGCTGCTAAGGCAGATTTCAATCATTCAATAGGTAAAATAAAACTGGCATCAGGTCTTAAATCATCCCGTGTAAAAACTGATAATAAATTTGACTTTTCTGCTGAAGGAACCTATCGTCCAGACAGGAGTAACGTTTTCAGTTATGCAGAAAATATCCAGGCTGCCTATTTTAACCTGAGTCAAAGCTGGAGTAAGGTGAGCATAACAGTTGGTTTAAGGGCAGAACAAACTTTATCTTTTGGCGAATTGAGCAGCATACAGGAAAATCAGCACAATAGTGTTAAACGAAGCTACACTGATCTCTTTCCCAGCAGCGGAATCACTTATAAAGTAAATGCAAAAGACAATCTTAGCCTAACCTACAGCCGTCGTGTTGACCGCCCGGATTATCGCTCGCTTAACCCTTTTGAGTACAATATTGATGAATTGTCCTTTAGCAAAGGAAATCCCTTTTTAAAGCCGCAGTATACTCATGCTGTAAAATTGAGCAACACCTATAATTATACATTTACTACCTCACTGTCATATAGTTTTATAAATGATTTTTTTGCACAGATCACGGATACTATTGGCAATAACCGCAATTTTATTTCACCGCAGAATATGGCTAACCAACAAGTTATCAATATCGGTATAAGTTACCCGATGAACATAACCAAGTGGTGGAGCTTGTATACAAGCCTAAATGCTTTCCGTAGTATTTATAAATCAGAGAGTACCAAGTTTATCCCCTTAACACGAAATACATTCAGTTTTTACGCTTCGAACTCTTTTATCCTGACTAAAAACTATACTGCAGAAATATCCGGCTGGTTTAGCAGCCCCTCGGTTTGGTCCGGAAGCTACAAAACCAATAGCATGGGCTCACTGGATTTAGGTATGCAAAAAACATTCGCACAGAACAGGATCAGCCTGGGGCTCGCAGTATCAGATCTTCTGTACACCAGCAACTGGTCGGGTACCTCACAATACGGTGCATTACAAATCAAAGGAAGCGGCGGTTATGAGAGCCGACAGTTCAGAGTCAATTTGAAGTATAACTTTGGTAGAAAAGAAATTAAAGCGCCATCAGGCAGACCGGCAGGTGCTGAAGAAGAAAAATCACGGATTAAAATTTAGCGTATGTTGATAAATCTCAATTTTCTGATATTCCTCTTAGATCACTTTCCATAAATGACCTGAGAAAGGAAAACCCCTCCAAATTTGATTTAAAGGGGTTTTCCTTTTACTGATTAAACAGGGTAAATATGCCCTATTAACTATACGGCAGGTGTTGCTGCTGCAACTTTTACCATTGCTTTTTTGATCTTTCTAGGTATTCTAGTTTTTGGCGTGGTAGCTGCTGAGGCATTCGTTTCTTTTCCCATTTTTGATTTAAATTATTGTAAGGCCGATCTTTTATGCCGACCAACTGTCGCAAGGTACACTAAATTATACGCTAAAAGATAAAACGGTTTAACACAATTACATCGTTATTTTTGTCACGGTTTTTTATTCGCTGTGTCGGGGCTATTATGAAACAGGAATTACTTTATACCAAAAGCAGCCAGCATTTTTCTCAGCGCATCTTTGGCGTGCATCCTTTCACCATTTTCAAGCGACTGTTTTGCTGCCACTGCTGCCCTTTTGCGCATACTTACTTCATAAAAAGAAATAGCTGCCTGCAAGGTTTGAAATCGATCAGACGTTAAACATTCACTTAATTCCACAGCATCATACATTGCAGTGTTTGCGCCTTCACCTGCAAACGGAGGCATCACATGTGCAGCGTCTCCGATTAGGGTTAAGTTAGACGAGGCCTCCCAGGTCTGATCTAAAGGCATACAATAAATCGGACGCGGAACAACAGGCATTGATGCATTTTCAATCAGTTCATACCAGATATCACTCCATTCGCTGTATTCATTTTTAAACCATGCCAGCACTTGTGCTCTGTCTAAAAAATTCAAACCACTATCTGCAGCCCAGTTTTCTGCGGGTTTAAAGCTTAAATAGAAACCCAGTCCTCCGTCCCCTTTTTGGCCGCCCAATATATTCTTCTCCTTGCCAAAAGCCATTACCTTGCCGCCCTTCAGCATATCGTAGATGTAGGGTGTTGCCTTTGCTGCATGATCAATATTAATTTCAACCATAGTGACCCCGGAGTAAAAAGCTTTGATCGCTGTCACATATGGACGGATCCTGGAATGAGCGCCATCAGCCGCAATTACCAAATCTGCGTATGCAGAAGAACCGTTTTTAAAATGTAAAAGCCAGCCTTCATTTTGTCTTTCCATAGTAACAAACTGACTGTCCCACACTACCGTTTCCAGATGTAAAGATTCCAGAAAGATTTTCCTCAATGAACCGCGGTCTATTTCAGGACGGGCAGGTTCATGGCCCGGATCTTCATCCGATTCGCTTTTGTGATCGCTAAAAATGATTTCTGCACGTTCATTGACAATAATCTTTTTATCTGCCCCCCTACGGACATTCTTTTTGAATTCTGCTATTAAATTTGCCTTGCGTAACGCCTCCCATCCGGAACCTTCATGCATATCAAGTGCTGAGCCCTGCACACGTGAAGAGGCATTAACATCCCGTTCATATACGTTTGTATGGGCACCTTTCAGCTGCAGAAGTCTGGCTAAAGTTAAGCCGCCCGGGCCGCCACCAATAATGGCTATTTTTTTATTTTCGAGTAACATGATGCTGCATTTTGATTAGAATACAAACTTGTAGCTTATATTAGAGGTAAAATAATCATATCCGACTCAAAAACAGTCGTAAAAGACTTTCATGGTAAACGGTAAAAAATCAGAAATGCAGGTCCTGCAAAAGCTGGCTCACCTATTCGGGACAGTAGTAAAGAACAACAGGTTAGATATCCCCGAAAAATTTGGCCGGGGATATTGTACAGGATTTGTCTTTAATGAGCATATCCGGATGCTGATTCTGAATTACGAACTCAACAGCGATATCATCATCGAAAATCCGGATGTCAATGTAACTTCAAGAACAATCTTTTTTAAGTTCCAGAATATTTTCCGCGCACCAGCCAAAGAAATGCAGGGGAATCGCTTAAATGTGACACCTTCTGTTTTGATTGCGACAAAAAACTTAATTCCCGAATCAGTGATTTCAGTCCATACCAATACCGCAACAATCAATATAGAAGTGGATGCCGGCTATCTGAATGGTCTCTTTGACTCATCAGAAAAATCACCGGTTTTAAAAAGTCTGTTACAAAATGTTCAGCCCTTACTATTCGAAGAACTCATTTATACTTCCTTACAGAAAATAGCGGACGAAATCCTATCCGAATCAGTCGACGAAACTTTTAAACTATTTTTTCTAAGGATAAAATCCGAAGAATTGATTTGCAGGCTGTTAATGGAATTAGAGAAACGGGATGAAAAACGTATTTATGATCTAAATACTCAGGATATCAATACCATTTACAAAGTAAAAGAAGAAATCCTTAAACAGCTGGATATTCCTCCGGAGATCAATAACCTGGCAGTATATGCCGGTATGAGCCCTACCAAACTGAAACGTTTGTTCAAACAGATTTTCGGTAATAGCATCTTCAATTATTATCAGCAATTTAGGATGAAAGAAGCCGCCTCGTTGTTGAAAAATGAAAAACTATCCGTCGCTGATGCGGGTTACAGGCTCGGCTTTACAAATCTTAGCCATTTTGCAAGAGTCTTTAAAGATCATCTGGGAGTGAAACCTAAACAATACAGCAAGTCTTGATGTAAAAGCAGGGTCAGCCGGCCGCAAACAGAGACAAATGATGCTTATGGCCATCCTCAATTTGGCTACAACAATCCTTGGTTAGGCTACAGGGATCACCTCGCTCCTGCAGAAGTTTGCAGTATAAAAGCAAATGAATTTATGGAAGCAAATGAAAAGAAAACAGCACTGGTTTCGGGCGCAAATACAGGTGTAGGTTATGAAGTAGCAAAAGCACTTGCTGCTAATGGTTACACAGTGTATATAGGTTCCAGAAACCTGGAAAAAGGTGAAACTGCCGCAGCTAAAATCGGTGGCCAGGCAAAAGCGGTTCAATTGGACATTACAGATACCGGTTCAATCAATGCGGCAGCAGAGCTTATTAAAAGTGAATTTGGATATCTTACCCTGCTGGTTAATAACGCAGCCATTTCACATGCAGGAAAACCCGGCCGCACGATGGAAGAAGTACTTGGAGCGCAAAAGCCAAGCGTCGCAGTGATCAGCGAGATGCGCACGGTCTGGGAGACTAATGTATTTGGCACACTTGCCGTTACCCAGGCTTTTTTGCCATTATTAAGAAACGCAACTGCGGCACGTATCGTAACCGTTTCGAGTGCTTTAGGTTCCCTTACGGTAAATTCAGATCCCGCAAACCCTTATCGCACAGCATTTGATACCGTTTACGGAGCATCAAAAACTGCGCTCAACGGTGTTTTCCTGTCGCTGGCGATAGAATTAGAAGGATCCAACATCAAAGTCAATTTGGTAAGCCCGGGTTTTACGGCTACGGCACTCAATAATTTTCAGGGAACAGATACCGTAGAAGAAGGTTCTGCCGAACCAATAAGAGTAGCATTGGCCGAAGATATCCCAACGGGCAGTTTTACGGGACCAGAGAGTTTTACAGGGCCCGGCAACAAGCTTCCCTGGTAGTATTTAACCACATTAAAAACCTATGGCGCCCTGCTGTCATAGGTTTTTTTACTTAAATTTACACAGCAACAGCAACGCATCAAACCGGCATCAGCTTACAGCCCGGGTAACGAAATGATAAAGATCTTATGTACGCTTCAAAAACTGTAAATCACCACCTGTACTTATGAAAAAAAAAGCTGAAAAACTCTTACGGTTTATCTCTATATCAGAAAGCCATCAGGCTTTTGGTTTGCCCAAACCGCAACATCCGCTGATCAGTCTCATGCATTTCAATGAAAGCCATCCTTTTAATCCGGATATGGCTCCGATTTATGATATTTTAGATTTCTATAAAATTACTTTCATTACAAAAAACAGCGGCAGACTTAAATACGGACAGGACTATTATGATTTTAACGAGGGCAGTATGCTGTTTTTAGCCCCTAATCAATTGGTAGGAACCACGGAGTACAATAGCAATACCTACGCCTACCTCCTGCTCATCCATCCAGATTTTTTTCTGGGTTATCCGCTGGCACAAAAGATCAAACAGTATAACTACTTTGCATATTCGGTTAACGAAGCCCTCCATGTATCCGATCAGGAAAAAGAGATTATTATATCTATCTACAGCAATATGGAACAGGAGCTGAACAGCCGTGTGGATGAATTTAGTCAGGACGTTATGATTGCCCAGATAGAACTGCTGTTCAGTTATGTAAATCGGTTTTACAAGCGCCAGTTTATAACCCGAAAAGCTGTCAATAATGATATTGTGCAAAAAACCGAGGCTATTTTGGATGATTATTATAACAACCGGCAATCTCTCAATCAGGGAATACCTACCGTGCAATTCCTTTCAGCACAACTAAACCTTTCGCCGGGATACTTAAGCGATGTGCTTCGTTCACGTATAGGGCAGAATGCACAGCAGTATATTCATCTCAAACTTGTCGAAAAAGCGAAGGAAAAACTTTCAACTACGGGTTTGTCAATCAGCGAAATCGCCTATGAACTGGGTTTTGAACATCCGCAAAGTTTTAGTAAGCTGTTTAAAAGCAAGACTAAAATGTCACCTGTAGAATTCAGGTCGTCCTTCAACTAGAAATCCAATAAGTTTGTCTTATCACTAAAATAGGTATAGTATACGAGCATTTTATTTATCAGAAAATCGACAATGATAGTTTTAAAATGACCTACGAAACCAGCAGAGATAATAAAACATGGAAAATGGTTGATTATCTGATATTTCAAAGAAGATAGGTTTAAGCTGAATTAAAGGCATTTCATGTTGGTAGTATCTATTTGGAAAGATTAGTTAAATGTATAACTGTATCCGCTATTTTGATAGATTTACAGCTGTCAGTAAATATTAACTCCAGATATTATCAAATGGTAAAACAATAGTGATATAAATTCTTTTATTACTGCCATACTAACAGAGCCGACATGATCAAACAAAAAGACATTACATCCGATATCAACTGGTTACCAGGTAACAACTGGTTTGTTTTTACATTTTTTATGATCATCATCATATTAGTGGCACATGCTCTTGCACTTTTTTCGCATGAATACGCGCACTCTTTTACTGCATGGCTATTGGGCTGGAAAACGAACCCTCTGGCTTTAAATTACGGAGAATTGACACCGATAAACATATTAGCGCAGATCCAAATTGATGAAAATGTAGATTACGATCCCATTTTTTCCGGGCGGCATGGCTGGCAAGCCGCTATGATATCAGCTGCGGGTATGCTGATTGGTAATGGTTTTATCATGGTGCTACCGTAGGATGGGCGGGATATGGTGCAGAAGCGCATGTTATGGCCGTTATTTGCCTTTTTTTTCTTGTTCCATTATTCATCAGCATAACTTGGTGGTTTACCGCAAAATTAAGAGCCAATGCGTAAATCACATTAACTGGAACGTAAAAATAACCCGAACACTGTATTCCGCGTTATTTTTACGTTATAAATTTATCTGTCGATATTTAGCTGGCAGTTCAGCTAACCCGTTCCGTCAAATCTCCTGTTGCTGATTATTTTACAACTGTAGCTTCTAATTCAACTTTCAATGTTTCAAACAGGCTTTTCACTTCGAGCATGGTAACAGCCTGTTTAACATTGTTTTTAGCAACCCATTCTTGTAAAATATGGAAATGAGGCCATAATTCTGCCGTAGAGGTCGTATAAATATTTAATCGTGCAATGCCACTATTTTCAAAGCCAGCCTGGCTGATCACTTTTTCTAAATTCTTCAGCGCATGGATCAGCTGCGCCTCCATATTCTCATTACTGGATATTCCATCATCACTTATTGCCGTCTGTCCTGAAACATACAGTGTGCTTTGCACGTTTTTAACTTCAACAGCCTGAACATAACTGCGTTTATCCTGCCATTCCCAGGGATTAATAATTCTTTTCTCCATTTTACCTTGTTTTTTAGTTTGCGCTACCGCTGGCGCAGAAATCATCAATGTGAATAATAAAACTCTACTTATTTTTTGAAAGCTGCTATGTAAATTCATATCGCAAAGTTGCGGATAAGCGCCAAAATAAGAAGTTGATAAAACGCACAAATGTGAAGTGAGGTAAATCACATTATGGAGTAAGCCTGCTGAGCGTTTCCCGGGAAACTCCCAGATAAGCAGCAAGAAGGCTTTTTGGAACACGCTGAACCAGAGAAGGATATTGCGCAAGCAATTGTTCATAACGCTCTTTTGAGCTTGATGTCAGCGACGAGATAATGCGCCGCTGTGAGGCAAGAAAACCAAAATTTGCCTTATGAAGAAAAAACCGTTCCATCTTTTGCAGGCCCTCGCACAACTTTTTGTAGTCTGCAAGCAGCAGGCAAAGCACCTCAGTATCCTCAAGGCATTCCAATGAAAGTGTCGCATTGGCTGCTTTGAAGTAAGCATTGTAATCGCTTTCCCACCAATCTTCCATAGCGAAAGATACGATATGCTGTTTCCCGGAATTATCAGTATGGACAAGCTTTAACAATCCGGAAACTACAAAATAAGAAAACTTTACAGGATCACCTTCCTGAATAAGGAACTGATGTTTCTTAAACTTCTTAATGCTAAAATGATTACAAACAAATGCAAACTCATCATCACTAAGTTGTACTATTTCTTCAATATGCGCCCTTAGTTTATTGTACATCTGGAATAATTTTAAGCGAGGGCAAAGGTAAGTTATTCCGCAGCACTTCAGTGACCCCTGCCGTAATTTTAAAAAAATATATCAAGTATTATTATAACTAAATGATTATTCATTTATATTTGTCTCAGATTTAAATGTATGCGTACAAGAGACAATGATAAAGAAGAGATCGTAAAAAAAATGGCTATAGCCACGATAGCTAAAGATGGACTGGAAGGCTTTACAATAGCAAAACTTGCGAAAGCCTGTAATATATCGGTAGGCACTCCCTATATATATTATAAGGATAAAAATGACCTGATCATCAAAATTGTTCTTGAAGAAACTGCGAAGATGGAGCAAGCTATGAACAAAGATTTTGATCCGGCAGCAGCTTTGGAAGACGGGCTCAGGCTGCAATGGTTCAATAGAATTAATTATACGAAACAACACCCTCTAATCGGACGCTTTTTTGATCAGATCAGCAGTTCAGTTTACCAGGATCAATTGCTGGAAATGTTTAACGGGAACCCGGGAACCCTGCTGAATGAATTTAAGCAAAACATAGAAACTTTTATCTCTAATGCCGTAAAGAACAAAGAGCTGGCGTCAATGTCTTACGAGGAATACTGGTGCATTGCTTTCTCGCCTTTATACTCCTTACTAAGCTTTCAGGAGAAAGGGCGCAGCATAACCGGACAGCCTTTCCAACTCAGCGACGAAATAGTATGGGCTACTTTTAAACGTGTACTAAAAGCTTTAAAAAACTAATTTTAACTATTAAATTCTAATCATTTACAATCAGGGGATTATGGAACAGACCGTTCATTCATTTCTGATGATAGGCCAGTCTAATATGGCCGGGCGCGGATTTCTTAAAGATGTAAAGCCAATATATGATCACCAAATCAAAATGCTGGTTAACGGGCGCTGGCAAACTATGACGGAGCCGATAAATTTTGACAGACCAACCTCAGGTATTGGCCTTGCGGCATCATTTGCGGGTGCCTGGCGTTTAAAGAATGAACAGGAACACATTGGATTAATCCCCTGTGCAGAAGGCGGATCCAGCCTTGCCGACTGGGCGGTTGGCGGCGCACTTTTCAACAATGCAGTTTTCCAGGCAAAAGCGGCAAAGCGGATCAGCATACTGGATGGAATACTGTGGCACCAGGGCGAAAACGATAGTTTTGGAGGCCGTTCATCTGTTTATGCTGACAAACTCAGGGAAATTATAAAAGCATTACGGGAAGAGTTAAATGCTGCTGAAATACCATTGATCATAGGTGGCCTGGGCGACTTTCTAAGCGGCGGCAGGTACGGCAAATATTTCACAGAGTTTAATTCGGTTAACCAGTCACTCCGCTCATTCGCCGAATTCAATCCTCATACTTATTTCGTGACCGCAGCAGGATTAACAGCGAATGCGGACGACCTGCATTTTGATGCTTTGTCACAAAGAAAATTTGGTGTCAGATATTTTGAAGCTTATAACAGGCGGACAAATATAGCTGAACCGCTCGCAGATGAAAACACGATCATCGATAACATCCAGGACAGGCATTTGTCTAAGGCAGAACAAACTGCATTATTGGAGATAAAATTTTCCGGGGGCAAAATATCACTCGAAGAATTTGAAGAACAGCTATCCCTGATCAGTGATTAGATCCGTGCAATTCATATAGCAATACCTGCCCCGGATACTTCATCAAGCAGGTATTGCTCCGTTAGCCAAAAATGAGCTGTATCTATCTATTATTGTGTGGTCAGCAATTTCGCAAAGGCCCAACAGCGAATGAATCACTGTTTATTAAGCAGATCTGTAATTCTTTGTATGTCCTTGTTCGTAATACCAACTGCTGCCAGTTCTTTAAAATCTACAAGAAATTCGTCTTTAAAGGTAAAGTCAGCACCATCAAAAGGCAGATCTTTGTATTTGATGTAAAGCTTTTTAGCCTCTTCATAACGGCCTTGCAATAATAGTAAAAGAGGCATATTCGCATAGGGATACTTAGATCTAGGGTCATACATCATACTTTGATTCAAGTAATATGCTACGTGACTTAGCTTTTGGTTTAAAATGCTATACCAGGCCAGGCTGTTATAATGATCTGCCATTTTTTTCTGTCCTGAACTATCCGGGCTGCTTTGATGATATGCGGAGTCTAAAGCAACTAGATTATAATAGTGCGCCCACTTATCTCCATTTGATTTCAAAGACGAAACTTTGATGGTTGAAAAATAGGCACGGAATTCATTAACCCTGCTTTTCTCTGCCAGAAAAAGCAAACCTGTCTTGGTGTCTGCGGTATACTTGTAAGCAGTTAAGCTGATCTGATACCTCATATCACTATCAATTGATGATTTGAGCATGCTGTATACTACCGAATCAGCCCTTTTCCAATCTTTCTCTTGCAGATAAAATTCGTAATACGCTAATAACGCAGCGGGACTTTTTCCGCTGACCAACTGAGCTGCGCTCCCCTTTTTCAAGTTAAAGTCTTTTTTCAGCGTATCCATTTGCCCGCTGCTGATAGTTTTAGCGGCAGAAGCCAGCTGGTTTGACTGTGCGTTAACCCTTAGGTTTGTAACACTCAATCCGAGTATCAGAGCACATAGTATTATTGATTTCATATTCAAATGGTTGTCCCGTTTTCCTGATTTTGTAATTGATTTATAATTAAGTCGCCTCCCCCCTGCCTCATCCCATATCACCATCCTGACCTGCAGAAAGAAAAATATTTTATTTTGAAAACTCGTCAAATGCAGCCTTGGCAATCTCAGCAATGATTGCATCCCGCTTTTCAGCATTTTCAAATGAATCCATCAAGAAGATTGCGATCGCTAAATGTCTTCCATCCGGCAGTGTAATGATACCCACGTCGTTAGTCGCCGCAGACATCCCATTTGCATCCGTTGCGGATGTTCCTGACCGATGTTCCACCGGTGTGGCCCTGGGCAGGAGATAGCGGATTCTCTTTGGCGCAACATATGTTATGCATTCGCGCCTCATTGTACTTTATGTTCATATCAATTATACCATGGGCATGCAGATAGTCAGTGATTTTTTTTTCGCCTCCCAACAGCCCTATGATAATATCACAGGCATTGTTATCACTATAGATCAGCATATCCCCGAGAATTTCCATTAAGGGGACGGTGACATTGCCTTCCGGATATTTTTCATACAGCTTGCTCACTGTTTTATGCAGGCTCGATTTCGCTATAAATATTTGCTGGTCCAAGCTAAACCTGCCATGATCAGCCTCATCAAGCAGCATCACTGCAATAGGAAATTTAAACACACTTTGCATCACAAAATGCCTTTGCTGGTTGTATCCCAGATCGTCGCAGGTTTCCAGTAAACGAACCTGAAATCCAATCCTGCCAGTTATCTTATTTTGTAAACTATCTACCTTTTTAATAAGCTTTTGGTGTTGTGCGGTAACAAAACCCGCTTGCAGCAGGATAAATAGCAGAACTGGTATAACTTTCAGACGGAACCGGGATATATTTGTCATTGTTTTTCTGCTCTGTGGTTGTATTACAAATTTATAAATAAGAAGGTTATCTAACCTTACCTTTGTAGTGCTCGTTTACTACCTTCTTCAGCATCAGTCGTGCGTTTTCTTGCTGAAGACACAATCCATTTCACCACAAGGTGTATTAACGTTTTCTCCGGTTGTCGATGCAAGTTAATATGAAATAAGGATTTCGGACAGATGCCCGAATACGCAGCGTTTGATACTGCGATAGGTCCTGATCAATGCCAGGGTAAGCATTCATCATTCAGGAACCTAAGCTTCTTTTGATGCGCTGGTATCAAGCTGATACCCTTTTCCGCGTACCACCATAATTTTGATATTCGGATCGGACTCCAGTTTTTTTCTAAGTTTTGATATAAACATATCCAGACTGCGCCCCACAATCACACCTTCATCCTCCCATATCTCCTTTTGCAGACGGCTTCTCTCTATCACCTGGTTGGGAGACGATGCAAAAATGCGCAGGATGCTGGTCTCTGTTCCGGTCAGCTCCGTTGTTTTTTCACCGACAACGAGTGTACGCTTGCCCGCATCAAACAATACCGAGCCTAAAGCGAATATTTCAGAATTTTGTGCAACTGGTAAAGCCCTTCGCGGTTTAACAGATCTTATAAAGACAAAACCAACAAAAGCTAAAAATGGCAGACTGCCCAGAATGTATCCGTCTTTTGTATTTATTCCTGTCTGTTTAAACCTAATGCTGATCCTGTAACATGCCCTGGGTTGCTTCCTTCCTACGCAAGTGACAACATCATCTTTTTGATTTGTTGAGATTGCATATCCGTAAACTACACCCGGGTTTTCGCAGTTCAGAACGTTAACAATATAATCACTTGCAAAAGGGTCTTTGCCCAACAAACGCCGGGTAATGTTTATCAGGGAACCGGGCCGGAAAGTCAGCTCATGCTCAAAGCTGATCTCGTATTCGTTTTCAGCGATCTTTTTTACCGGAAGTACCCTTGAGGTACTGTCGCCCGACTGTAACAGCAATTCATGTCCGATCTTCCGGAGTAAAACCTCCCTCCTGGCCATATCAAAATCTTCACTATCAGACCTGCTGAAAGATGCGCAGATTACAGCAATAAACAGCAGCAGCATCAAACCAAAAAGGCACCTGGCTTTCACGGAAAGGAGATTTCGTCTATCTGGCATCGTGTCAAATTTTTATTTACAAAGTTTACAATTTTATTTACAATCCGGATTGCCCGTGCAGAAAGATATCAAAGTAATTTCGCTGTACCAAAATTGATATGATATGAAAATAAAAAACCTGCTCCCTTTCTCAAAACGGAAGTAGCGAAATCATTGAGCTTTATCGGGACCGTACAGTTATCATCAGTAATCACCCATTAAATTCTCCATATATTAATTAAATAACCATAAACAAACATCAGATGAACCACATACACTTTTATGCTTTATTCTTGATATCTGCTCTTTTCACTTCTTGTGGAGGGCAACCAAAACAAGACCTGCCAAAAGAAACTACCAGGTCCGAAAGTAAAGATACAGTTACTGCCTACGGACCTGAAACCATGGTGCGTAATATAAAACAAGGCAGAAATGGCACTATTCTGATTGCCGCCTCATTTGGTGGTGTTTTACGATACGATGGAAAATCCTTTACTAATCTCACAAGCAAAATAGGTTCGCGCAGGTTCTGGGACGTTCTGGAAGATCGGCGCGGAAATATCTGGTTCTCCACTACTGATTCCGGAGTTTATTGTTACAATGGGAAATCCTTTCAACATTTTACAACCAGGAACGGACTTGCCAATAATCGGGTGATGCCTGTTTATGAAGACAAAGCCGGTAATATTTGGTTTGGCACCGGAGGCGGAGTAAGCCGCTACGATGGGAAATCTTTTAAGAATTTTACAACTAAAGACGGACTATCCAGTAATGATATTACCACTATCATGGAAGACAAAACGGGGAAATTATGGTTTGGTACAAGGGGCGAGGCCTGTTTTTATGATGGAAAAACATTTACCGTTTTCAGGAACAAAGAAGGTAAAGCCTTTAACAACGTCTGGTCGATAATCGAAGATAAAAAAGGGACTATTTGGTTCGGTGCAGAGATTATCGATGATAAAAAAGGCGATACGTTATTTGTTTCAGCTGGTCTTTGGCGCTACAACGGCCATTCATTTAGTAAATTAACGCAAACGGGAGCTACAGCTATAATCGAAGATAAAAAGGGAAATATCTGGACTACCGGTGCGGTCAATGCTAATGGCGCCGGTAAATGGACATTTTCCCGTTTTGATCAAAAGTCCTTGTATGATAAAAACCCCACTGTAACCGAAATCATGTCAATAAAAAAAATGCTTTGTGGGATTTTAGAAGCTGCTGACGGAAGTATCTGGTTTGGATCTATAAACGGAGTATATCGTTATGATGGGAAAACCATAACCGACTTTAAACGTAAAGAGGATGTGAAATAATGCGGAAGGCTGATTAAAAATTATGTGTCAATCAGGAGTGACTCTTCTTTTTCCGTTTTCAGAACAAACTCATATACTTGCGGCATACAAATTATGCAGAGTGATTCTAATTCCTGCACCGCAGCGCTCCCCTATCAGACATTACGTCTTTACCATCAATCCTAATCTGCCGAATTTGATAACCATATATGAGCTGCATGACCGGTAACGACATTATCTCACTGCAGTTAAAGCCACGAAATTTTGATTTTTAAAACATAAATGCGGCCAGCCTGTTGTTTACATATCTATTGACACTTGGGTTTATTACATAAATAAAATTACAGTTATGAAAAATCAACAAGATCCAAAGCATTCGGAAAACGGACAAGGTAATCCAACATCCGACCGCGCACACCACGATGTGAAAAATGACAAAAAACAACAGGGAATCACTAACGGAGGCGGTCAGCGTTCAGACCAGACTTCAAATAAAGACAACCAGCGTAAACGCGGAGAATAGTCTTTCAAACTAACTATATAGTAGCCTCTTCCTGAATCTGGAAGAGGCTATTTTTGTTTATATACCTTATTGCCCAATATTTATAGCAGGGTTCTGGGCTGCCATACGCTACAACAACGAAAGCATGTAAATTCACATTGCAGTCTTTGATTGTTATAAAAGAATTAATTAAATTTAATACAAATTCCAAGCTATGGGAAAATTCTTTGATACCATCAACGACAGCCACCGTGCCTTCATTCTAAAACAAAAACTATTTTTCACCGCCTCTGCCCCGTTAAGTGCAGATGGCCATGTTAATCTTTCCCCAAAAGGCATGGATTGTTTTCGCGTGTTATCAGAAAGCCGGGTGGCTTACATGGATATTGTTGGAAGCGGAAATGAAACCTCAGCACATATTTTAGAAAATGGCCGGTTAACGATTATGTTTTGTGCTTTCGAAGGGCCGCCCAATATCCTGCGTTTATATGGAACCGGCTATACCGTCCTGCCTGGTCACAGCAAATGGCAAGACCTGGCCCCGCACTTTAACCTTCAGTTAGCTACCCGACAGATCATAGTTTCTGAGGTGCATAAGGTCCAAACTTCATGCGGATTCAGTGTTCCGTATTATGACTATGCTGGCGAAAGGGACCATGCTCAGAAATGGGCCGAAAAGAAGGGCGCTGAGGGACTCGAATCTTACAAAGAAGAAAAAAACCGGATCAGTTTAGATGGGTTGCCAACTCCCCTGTTTTAACATCCTACAAATGCCTGTAACCGGTATTCATCTGTCGGCCATACACTGCACCACTATCTGGTGAGACCAGCTATCTCAACTCAATTTTTATCAAAAACGACCAGGCTATTAAGAAAATACAGTCAGGAGCAGCTATTAATGCATATTTTTACAGGATCAGATCTGTATTCATCCTTTTAGATGAGTTGCAGAATTATCACATCAATAAAAAGCAGGAAATTATTACTCAAAATCAGGCATATAAAACCCTGCGGCCATCAGGATATTTGATTATCAGAGAAAAGATTGATCAGATGATCCGGATAACAATCAAAATGAAGCCTGGGTTTACACTGCCAACTTATAACTACATTTATCAATATGAAAAAAACGCTTGCATTTTTAACAGGCTTAAAAAATAACAATACAGTTAATTGGGTGCAGGATAACAGCAACGAGTATGAAGAGGCCCGGTCTGAAGTATTAGATATGACCGGCGAGCTCTTGTTATCGTTGTCCACGTTCGACAAATCCCTGGATCCGGAGTTAAACCCCGCAATCTTTTTAAACCAGATTTTAAGGGATACGCGGAAGAGCAAAAATAAAGATCCATACCTCAGCTATTTTGCGATACGGCTCTCTCCTACTCAAAACGAAGGCAATGAGCCCATTTATCACATCCATATCGAACCCGGCGTTAGTTTTATCAGTATAGCCTATTGGGAGCCTGATATCTTTGGCCTGCAGGTAATGCGTAATTACATCACGAAGAACCTGGATGAGTTTGAACGTATTATCAACAAAACAGCATTCAAAAAATTGTATACACTGGAAAGTTCAAAGTCTTTGCCGGCACTTCCAAAAGGTTACCTTCCGGGAGTACCAGCAGAAAAATATATCAAATTAAAAAGCTACGAATTTGTAATGCCAATCAGCGACAAGGCACTGACTTCTGGAAAGCTGCCAGAACTTCTGCAGCCTTCGTTTGAAGCGGGCTACCCTTTAATCCGGTTTTTTCGTACAGGCCTTGGCCTGATCTGATAGCTGAACCGAAAATTTAAAACCAATCCTGCCCGCCTGCTGTTAATAAAACACACATCAAGGGGATGTGTAATAGCAAGATTTAAAACCAGGCAAACTCCAATATGAGCAGCATCCAGAATATCAACTTACTCGATACCATACTTGACACCGATAAAATTATCAAACTGGACAAAGCAGCCAGCAGACACCAGGAACAATCCAATACGAACTTTAACATCCGTCTGGTCGGCGACAATACCATCGAAATAGCAACAGTCCAGGGAGAAACCTCCTCAGGAAAATATGCTACTGAAGCGACGCTGATCAAACGAACAGAAGACCTCTTCAGAAAACACCTGCCCCATTACAAGATTACCGTGAGTCCGGAAACTTTCCAGGCTTCACCTGCAAGCGTTGTTACTATCGCATGGATTGAGAAAATGATGTTGCAAAAAGGTGTCCGCATTAAACAGATTGCGTTTGACACTGGTGTTGACCGTGAAAGTGTTTCTGAATGGGTAACCGGTAAACGATCTATGAGCCAGATTGTGAAAGCCCTGTTTTACTATTATCTGAGCAAACCATAGCCGCTCTCTTAACCTTTGTCAGCTGTTAAACTGTAAAAAGTAAACAGGTCTGTATTTGAAAAGCTATAAAAACCAGCCTGGCGTAACAGCGTTACTAACTGACCACGGTGATAAGTTGAATGATTTATCATATGCGGGACCGTTTTCCTGAATTCCATTGCGCTCAGCTCAGCATTTGGTTTCATGATTTTTACCAGATCCATGTACTTCTCTACAGGAAAATTGTCAATAAAGTCCTTTAAATCAGCAGATGCCTTTTTCCAGATAGTTATCAATTCTGTTCTGCTGCCAGTAAATACCTTTGAAAGGTAAACCGGCTCAGGATCATTTTTCCAGAAGTCTATCCATATTTTTTTAGCACCGGCAATATGAACTGCCGTTTCCTTAATACTGCCAAAACTGCTCGATGCACTCCGATTCCACTGTTCATCCGTAATTTGTGCCAGCCATCCAATAACGATATCATCTGCCCAGTTAATGTAGTCAGTTAATTCTACTAAATAATCTTTAATAAATAGTTGCTTCAGGAGCGTATTTTCTTGCACCTGATCTGTTGATAGAGTTGTCATATTCTTTGTTTTTAATATGACTCAAAGGTAGACCGGAAGTTTGCCGCTACGGAATGTTCAACGTTCAAAAAGTATGGCTAAACGTTCAAACTGTTAAGCTGATACTGTTTAGGGGTGATTCCATACACTTGTTTAAATGACTGGATAAAGCTGGATAAACTTTCATAACCAAGTTCCAGGTAAATCTCCCCTGCTTTGGAACCGTTGTTTTTGAGCATTTGCGCTGCCTTGTGCATCCGCTGCTCCAGTAACCACTTATTTGGCGAGGTACCGTAAATCTTAGCGAAACGCCTTTTAAATGTAGAGAGGCTCATATAACACAAAAAGGCTAACTCCTCGATGGTAGTTCCTGTGCAGATATTGGCTGTCACTGCCCGTCTAATCCGCATATCCTCATCGGCAACCAAACTGGCGTCTTGCAGTTTCGTAATCAGCCCTGGGTAACAGCCCGTCACGTAAACAAGCAATTCTTCGAGTTTCACCTTTTGGAGTTCCACCGACAAGGATTGTCCCGAAGCCAGGATGAAACCCAGGGAGTCTATAAAATTTACCAGGAAAGCATCTTTTTCAAACACCAGAAACGGTTCCTGCTCCTGTTTACTTTTGCGAGGTTCGTACGCCTGTGGGTGCCTGATCAAAAAATCTGTCAGCAGTTCATTATCAAAAACAAATAAAATACTCCTGTAAAGACCGCCGGGCGCCGCAATCTTTTCACTCAGCAAACAGTTCCCAGCTGTAAGCAACAGGAACTGATTGGGGTTGATGCTCGCTTTTTTCCCGCCGTACTGTACAATTTTACTGCCTTCCAGCAAAAAACTAAACAGGTTTTGATGGAGTGTGATTTTTGAGTTGCTTGTAGCCACAGCAGAATTATACCGCATCACTGATACCTGTCTTTCGATATTTAAAGTAGTATCCCGGGTATCAGCTGGTCGTATCGGCTTTTTCATTAGGATATATTTGTTTTTTAGTTGTTACGAAGCTATCATGAGCTTGTATTGATTTCGTTGTATGAGCTGAAAGATCATGATGGTTTGATCAGTAAATATTTGTTCTTTTCACGGTTATGAGGTTATCATTACTTTTTGTAAGCCCTGCACTACTCATAGTTTCATTTATTAGCTTTCGGTCAAAAACAACCGTCAAATTTACTATTTTTCAGTGAAACAGTAACTTACTCCCCATATCGGATTTTGCTTGGAATTCTTAATTCCGTTTATTATTGGTATCATTAGTTCTGTAATTCATGCAAGAACATCGAAACAAAAATTAGGCTATAAAAAAAGATGTTAGTAATCTTTGCAAAAAAATTCATTGGATAGGCCATAAATTCAATAGCTTTAAGACAATATAATACTATATGCAGAATTGTATATGACTGCATTAGATACCCTGATCTGAATATTTTAATTACCAATTAGGAGGTGGAAGCATGGAAGAGAATGAATGTTGGACTGATTTGAATGCAATATTTGAATACTCCCCGCAAATGTTATGTTTGTTGAATGCCCGGGGGCATTTTTTAAAAGCAAATAAATTTTTATCACAAATCCTGGGATATACTGAAGAACAGCTATTGTCGCAGTCTTTTATAGATTTTGTGCATCCTGAAGATCAGGATAATGCGCTAAGGCAGTTCGAAACCTTATTACAGCAGAAGAGCTTACAGCTACAAACGCGCTTTTGCTGCGCTGATGGCTTGTATAAATCTTTTTCATGGCATATAGGTGTGCTCCCCGATTTAACATATTATACATCGGCCACAGAAATTACAGATCTCCTGAACATTCAGAACCAATTGGTCACTGCGCTTACTGATATCCAAAAATTATATGATAATTCACTGGATGTGCTTTGCGCATTTGACGTTGAAGGTCGTTTTACACGGGTAAGCAAGGCATCAAAATTAATATGGGGCTACGAAGAACACGAACTTCTGGGCAGAAAATATCTTGATTTTGTGCATCCTGATGATGTTGATTTAGCAATTACTGTAGATTCAGAAATAAGATCAGGAACAAATAAAAGCCATTTCGAAAATAGATATATCCATAAAAATGGGTCTATAGTGCACATTATATGGTCAGCACATTACATTCCTTCAGAACAATCGGTATTTGCCACAGCTCATGATGCCAAAGAAATCGAAAAACAAAAAGAGATACTTAATCTCAATAACAGCCGTTTTGAAGCCTTACTGAAAAGCGGAAATGACATCATTTGTATTATCGGCGCAGATGAGACCTACAAATATGTAAGCCCGTCCGCAAAACATGCCTTACACTTCGAACCTGAGTTTTTTATCGGGAAAAGGACTTTTGATTTTATCCATCCTGACGATGTATCGCGCATTGCCACCGCTTTCGAATATGTTTTAACAACTGATGAACATGTACATGTTGCCCCGTTTCGTTTCAAAAAAGCATCTGGCGATTGGTGCTGGCTGGACAGCTATTGTACAAACAGAATAGATGACCCTGCAATTCAGGGTATCGTGATCAATGCGAGGGACATTACCACCAAAATTAATGACGAGCAGGAAAAGAGGCAGTCGGCAAAAAAGCTGAAGTTAAGTAACGAACGCTACGAACTTGTTGCTAAAGCCACCAAGGATATAATCTGGGACTGGGATCTTGAAAATAACCATCTGAGCCGCGGTAAGGGATTTGGAAAAATTTTAGGCTTTAGTTTGGATGAGGACAACAAGGTATATACCCCCTGGGATGAACATATTTATCCGGAAGACAAATCACAGGTGTTACAAAGCATTGTTGCAGCTACGGAGAACCCGGACGAAAAATTCTGGCAGGACGAATACCGTTATATCCGTGCCGACGGATCTGTCGCATTTATTATCGATCAGGGATACATTGTCAGAGATGCTAATAAAAAAGCAATTCGGATGGTCGGCGCCATGCATGATATGACGGAGGTGAAAGAAAAAGAGTTACGGATTTCGGAGCAGAAAGAACAATTAAACCAGATTGCAAAAATGAACTCGCATCTTATCCGTAAACCTGTCGCTAATATTCTGGGACTGATAGAAGTGCTGGATAAAAAGAGTATTACCGGCAAGGTTAATCTGGAAATACTGGAACTGATACGATTCAGTACAAAGGAACTGGATGACGTGATTAAACAGATCAACAAAAAAACGTCAGATTAGTAGTAAACAGAAGGGCCGGAGGTTTAAAGGATAAAATTAGATGGTTGAACATTCAATCATAATTGATAAGTTTGTTGATATCATAATAAATGTTGAACACTATTTAAAATAAAAAGAATGATGAAAAAATTAAGCGTAATGGCATTGGCAAGTGTTGCCCTGTTATTTAGTGCATGCGGCGGAAATAGCAAGCCTTCAACTGCTGAAGAGCAAAAGGTTGCTGAAAAATCAGGAGATGTGTATACAGTGAATCTTGATTCGTCTAAAGTGACCTGGAAAGCTACTCACAAAGGCGGATTCGCTCCTCGCTGGGGTACTATCGCTATCACTTCAGGTGAAATCTCATCGGCAGACGGACAAGTTACCGCAGGTGATTTTGTGATCAACATGCAGTCAATTAAAGTTGATTCTGCTTCAGTAACAGAAAAAGATAAAAAAGCTTCGGAGCTTGAAGCGCATTTAAAAAGTCCTGACTTTTTTAACGTAGAAAAAATGCCTACTGCCGCATTTAAAGTTACGAAGATTGCTGATTTGGCAACAGCACCAGCTGATGCTATTGAGGGCGCTAACAAAACAGTTAGTGGTAACCTTACTTTATTAGGTAAAACGTTGAATGTTACATTTCCGGCAAAAATCACTGTAGACGCCGCTGCTGTATCAGTAGTAGCTAAATTTATTGTTAACCGTACTGACTGGGGAATCAAATTCGGAAGCAGTACTGCTGATCCTGCCGAATGGTTGATCAGTAAAGATATTGAAATTGGTATTGACGTGAAAGCTGCTAAATAATAGCTGAATTACATCGCATAAACAGAGAAGCGGGTAATCATTAATTGATTACCCGCTTCTCTGTTTATGCGAATTGATCCTAATGGTACAGTTTTAGACTCCATTAAAATGGATCTGATTCATAAATAAGATCTCTGATATTCTAATGTCAAGGGTGTTCATCCAATCTAAAATGATACGTTTACTAGTAAAACTAATTTGACCTATCGTTGTTGATAAACTAAAACCAGATTATTAATTAACGAAAATCAAATGCTGACATCTCTTAGTGGTAAAGACAATAGTGCTGGAAATAGCGACCTTAAAAGCAAAATAATGGGTGCAATCGAACCTGTCATTGCAGAACACTGGCCTAAGATTGAACCTTATGCTGACCAGGCTTTAGCTGCCGCTCAGGATGATGCGACCACAGAAGTACTGGCCCGCAAAATTTATCCATGGCTTCCGATGCTGGTTCGCTTAGCAATAAAGGAAGACAAATTCGTAGCCTTTACCCTGGAACACAAAGGACCATTTCTTGCAAAAATCGCAGAGTACAAAAGCCAGAAAGGTTCCTGAATTCATTTGTTGTTATGGCCGGAGCGTTACCCACCCGCACCTGCCATTAACAACTGTTCTAAAATTTCATTGTAGCCACGCTCACTGGCAAAATCCATAGCGCTGCGACTTTCGTTATTGACAGCGTTTACATCCGCTTCTTTGTCAATTAACATCGCCGTAAAATCATTAAATCCGCATTGCGCAGCTTGAAGCAGAGGAGTTTCGCTATAACTGTTTCGTGAGTTGATGTCGGCGCCAGCTTCAATAAGCAATTTGCCTATGTGGTGGTTGCCAATCCCCGCGGCATAATGAAGGGCAGAATTTCCATTTAAGAGATGGAGGTTTACATCGGCACCATTTTTCAATAGCATTTCCGCCAAATTAATATTTGAGTTGTTAACTGCGAGTACCAATGCTGTAACGCCGTCATTATTAAGCTCATTAACATTGGTAGCATCAGACTGCAGCAGAACCCGCACTGTTTCGCTTTGGTTGTTATAAACCGCCTGATGCAGCGGGGTATTACCGTGATCGTCTTTCTGTGCAACAACTCCATTTGAAAGAGCAATAATCAAATCGCGTAAACCGTTTGCCGTAGCATGGTCAAGCACGTTAAATCCTGCGTTATCTTTTACAGAGGTATCCGCGCCCAGACTGATCAGATATAAAGCGGTTTCCGTTTTATAGGCAAGTACTGCGTAAAAAAGAGGTGTTTGCCCGGTGTTGTTGGTAGCATCAATAGATGCGCCCGCCTCGGCGAGCATCCTGATAATTTCTTTACTGCCATTCCTTGCGGCAACGTGCAGCGGCGTTTCGCTGCTGTTATTCGCTAAGTTTACATCAGCTCCGGCATCAATTACCATCGCAGCAATATCTTTGGCCCCTTTACTGCATACATAATACAAGGGAGTATTACCTGAACTGTCTCTCTTATCAACATTAATGCCGCCCTTTTTTAAAAAAGTCTGCACGATTCCTTTTTGCGCATTTTTACATGCGTTTAAAAACATATTATCCATTTACCTTTATTTAACTCTGTTAGATCATTAACTGTTTAACCACAGCCTCGTTGTTTTGATGAATGGCAGCATCCATAGCCGTTTGCCCCGCGTTATTTACTCGGTTCAGCGTCGATTTATCCTTATCAAGAATTAATGATACTATCCTTTTGCCCGACATATGATCAGTGTTACCGGCCGCATAAATCAAAGCTGTATTTCCCAATTGGTCAACATACGTAACGTCGGCATCATTATCCAGCAACAGTTCGGCTATACCATATTTCATTTCGTTGCCCCTGATAGCAAATGACATCAAAGGTGTTTTACCCGATTGGTTAGGCTGATTAATGTTGGCATCTGCGTCAATTAATTCTTCAGCTAGTGTACTATTGAGATCGGCCAGGTAGTGAGTTGCCTGGCAAAGCAGGTTAAGTATGGTATTGCCTTCATTATCCACAGCCGCATCTACATCCAATCCGTTCGACATCAAGATTTGTAAGATTTTCACCACATCTTTACTGTTTTTACTCATGCCGGTACCCAGGTTACTTATTGCTTTGGTAAGCAGATAGTATACCGCTGTTTCGCCATTGCCGGATTTAAAATTCACGTCAGCACCTCCCTCTGCCAATAACTTAACTAAAGGGTCGGAGGCATATTCGCAAGCCAGCATCAGCGGTGTACGCTTGTATTTGTCGGCTACTTCGTTTAAATCAATACCAGTTTTAATCAGGGCTTCTACTGCGGCAGGATCACGGTTTAACACAGCCTCATGGATTGTCATTCCGCCGGTAACCACGTCACTTTCATCCCCGGAAATTAATGCCGCTACTTCTTTTACACCACTGCGCTGAGCATAAGTAAGCGGCGTAGTGTCATAAACGTCTTTATCCTCCAGGTCAATACCACTCTTATCAATTAGTATACGTACGGTTTTTATCACTGCCGGTATAGCCCCCTTAATATCTTTCCTGTGATACAACTTATCACAAATTGTGTGCAGCAGGTTCATTCCTCCTGATTCGGTAACGTCCATCCTTACGTCCGATTCTCCCATAGCCTGGAGAAATGGATACATGTAAAGCAAACCCGCTTCAAAATACGCCAGCTTACCCGAATCATTTTTCTTTTTAGGATTAACGCCGGCTTCCAGCAGCGCATTTGCAGTGTCGTAAATTTCCGCGGCTATTTCTTCCAGTTTCGGATCATCGAAATTGAAGCGGGTAGTTGTTAGTGCATGCAGCGCGGTGTTACCATATTTATCTGCAGACGGTTTCTGACCCGCCTCTTTTAAAAACCTGATGGCCTGAGCATCCGTAAAACGAGCCGCCAGGTGATATAGACTCTCTTCGTAGTCGCTGGTGATACTGAGGTCAGACAACTGTTTATACAAACTTAAAATATCAACTTTCGCGTCTGGTGCTACAAACATATTGCGTTGGTAGCTTTCTAATATTTCATTATATTCTTTTGACATCGGCTGTACCTGCTATTTTTAGTGCTTCTATAATATTTTTGTATCCTTTGTTAGCAATCGGCGTGGCTATCGCCATCACCTTTTCATAATCGCCCAATTGTAACCAGCAGTCTGTTTTAAGACGGACTATGGCATCATTAACTAAAACAGGAAAGCGTTTGATATAAATTTCGCTCATTCCCTGCAAATAATCATCGGTTTGATTTTGCTTATTCTTAATCTCAGTATAAACGCTGTTACCGGTAAAGTTGTTTGCGTTACTTATCATCGGGGCAAGTTGTATACTGTCCAGCCTGCTTAAAGCTTCCTTATAATTACCACTCCAATGTAAACAAAGTGCCAGGTTATAAAGCCCGGCTGTTAGCGTGGGTTGTTGATTGACAAGCAGCTCATACACTTCTGCATACCGCTGTTGCATGATCAACTGGATAACAAGAGTTTCTGACTGCGGCAAATTGTTATGATCAGGCATTGTTCCTAAAAGCATATTTCAATGATTTATGTTGTTTGGTAATCAATGCAAATTAGCATAAGTATTTGAAAAAAAAGATCGACCTGACGGAGTTATTAATTTATACTGTTCTTTATTAACCCTGTAATCAGGTTACTTATCGCCATGTATTGTATTCATATAAAATATTCTTATGATACTTTTCCTGCTCGAATTGTTGCTGATGATCATAGCTCCGGCAGCGCAGATCATTCTATTCGTTTTGCATAGTCTTATATTTTCTACCTGATTTACTGTAAGCGAAAAAAACTTAACACTGTGATCTGAGACACCAAACAATTTTACCCATCTATTTGTACTATATGTTCCTGGAATGAACTAAGATTTGAACCAGGAAGATAGTGTCAAAACAGAAAAACGTCTTCATATTTATATGATTATATTCACGGTTCGCTCATAACACCTGATAATTAGTATGATAACATATTGTAACTGCTGATATATAAATGTTTAAACGCTCTGCCGCTCTCCTGTTGTTAATGGTTCTGTTTACCTTTGCCTCCTGCCGCAAAGATCGGGTGGTCAATTCCTCTTTTTACTATTGGAAAACAGTTTACGATACCAACGCTACAGAAAACCAATATTTTAATGCCCTGCATTGCAAAAAGCTTTACCTGCGGATGATGGATGTAGACAAGGGAGATGATCAGATTGTACCCATCTCCCCTATTACGTTTAAAGCTCCCTTACCCGATTCGGTAGAGCTTATTCCGGTAGTATTTATTGTTAACGATGTCCTAAAAAAACAAACGCATCAGCAGCTGAACGACCTGGCTGGCAAAATTGTTTATTATGTGAACGGTAAGATCAAACAATCTGGCAAAGCGTCTTTTAGCGAGCTACAGCTTGATTGTGACTGGACACGTACTACGCGCGACAATTACTTTTACCTGCTTAAGCAGGTTAAGGCTAATGCCATTCTTAAAAATAAAAAACTATCAGTCACGCTGCGCCTGCATCAACTCAAAAATCAAAGAAGCAGTGGCATTCCTCCGGCAGACCGTGTCATGCTCATGTGTTATAACATGGGTAACCTGCGTAAATACGGAAACCAAAATTCCATACTGGAACAAAGTGAACTGGAGAAATACGCAGGCAGGAACTTAGGTAATTACCCTGTGCCGGTCGACGTAGGCCTGCCTCTTTTTAGCTGGGCAGTAGTTTTCAGGCAACAACAATATGCGGGGATTGCAAAACGCTTGCACAAAGAAAGCTTTACTGATCAGCGAACTTTCAAACCAGCCGGCAGCGGCCTGTACACTTTGCAAAAAGATTTGCCTGAATACGGATTATTACGGGGTGATGAGCTCAGGTTGGAAGACCTGTCACCCGCCCAATTACAAACTGCCGCTACCTATATTCAGAAATATATTTCTTCAGATACTGTAAATATCATTTATTTTCATCTGGACGAACCTACCCTTAAACAGTATACACATGAAACTCTGGAAAAAACCACTGCTATTTTTCGTTAGCATTACCGGCATATGCCTGATGAGTGTTGCCATCACCATAGCATGCTCTGATGAGCCCGACCCTTATGATTATTTCACCTCTTTCTTCCACCCCGACATTCAGGGAGAAAAGGATTTTGGCGCCTTTTATTTTACTGATTACCACTTTACTTACAGTAACGAAGAACCAGCAAGCGAAGCAGCTATTAATTCGGCGGAGTGGGCAGCGTATTTGGGAAATAATGTGAAAAGTGCTGATGTAGAAAAGATCATGTACCAGCTGGATAGTGCCGGCAAAGAACATGCCTATCATTTTTTTGATCAGGACCCGCCGGTAGCAGACAGCCTGGCTTCCAGTAAGTTTTTATGGACATTGAAAAATGAAGAACATACCGCTGCCAGAAAATATTATCAGTTTGCAATAGAGGCAGAACTTTTAGGGCAATCAAACTATGATTACTGGGATCCCGCGCCACGGGATACAGCAACATTGATCAATACGGCTACAGAAGCACAAGAGGTAGCGAATGAAGAGAAAGACAGTTTCTTAAAATTGCGATACTTTTACCAGGCACAAAAGCTTAACCACTATGCCGGCAAATATGCAGAGGCTAAAAGTATATATGAGGACCATATAGCTAAAACATCCTCTTCCAGCCATGTAAAAGGCTGGGCATTGGCTTTGAAGGCAGGGGAAGAACGCAAGCTGGGAGATACCATCCAGGCTGCGTACCTGTTCTCTAAAGTATTTGCCGGTTATCCGGAACGAAGAGTTCAGGCCTACCGTAATTATCATTATATCGCTGCTCCTTTTAAAGAGGTTCTAGCGCTCGCACGTACATCCGAAGAAAAGGCTAATTTGTATGCCATTGAAGGTTTCGCAAATCCGGAAATCGATACGGATTACCTGGAACAGGTTTACAAAAACGCACCCTCCTCATCACTGGTAGGTGTGCTATTGGTAAGGGAAGTCAATAAATTGGAGCAATATTACCTTACCCCGGAGCTTAATAATACGAACGATCAGTTTTACAGTGACCGGTCAGCGGTAAAAACTATCTCGCAACAACCGATCTCTACTACAAAAAGATGGCTCTTGTGGGCTGCCGCAGTGATCCTATTTTTAGGCGTGATCATATTAATTGTCGCATTTAAAAAGCAGCAGGTCAATGTTCGTTTTAAACTGATGGGTGCCGCGCTGCTCGTGATTGGCTCCATTGGTGTAATAGCGTTTTATGTTGGTCAACAAAAACAAACTGGTGAGGGAGCAGAACGCTTACCTCAGGGCAGTTTTTTTGTCGCCATGCCCGATAGCATCAAGACGAAGTATGATACACATATCGAAAAGCTGAGAAGCTTTTGTATTAAACTCAGCGGTGATAACGAGTACCCCGAACCACAAATCGGCGCTCTGACTAATGCTTACCTGTATTTTATGCAGAACAAACCAGACGACGGCCTTACTGAACTGAAAAAAGTGGATCAGCAAAAGCTCAGCGTAAAATTGGATGATCAAAAACAAATAGTCAGCCTCCTGTTAGCAGCACAACGCATAAAAAATTTGAAAGCGGTCGACGAAGCTGCATTATTACCCGCTTTAAAATGGCTGGACAACAAAGTGGTTGCCGGTAATAAAAACCTTTCCCCTGCAAGCCCGGAGCGTATCAATCAAATGGCGCTCACGCAGCGCAATTTTTATTCGTACGTACTGGCACCGGCCTATCTCCGCCAGGGCGATACTGCCAGGGCTGCACTGGCATTATTTAAGAGTGACAACAGCTATGGCATGAATTACAAGTATAATTCAAGTATGCCAATGCCGGATTTTTGGTACAAGTTTATGCACTCAGCGGACCTGAAGCAGATCATCAGCTGGAAGAAGAACCGCCCGGCCGACCATTATATGGCATTTTTAACGGCAGGTTTAGAGAAATTTGACGATGGCAATCTGTATGAGCTGCTTGGTACGATTCAACTGCGGGAGCACCTTTACCAGGATGCTATGGGTTCGTTCAGCAATAAAAAAGTTAAGCGATATTTAGCAGAATTTAAAGAGGCCGGTACTACTGCAGGTAATCCGTTTGAGGTAGAAATAAACGATTACCCAAAAAGTGCTGGAAGAGGCATGAACAAGCTGGAGTTTGCAAAAAAGATGGCGGCCCTGGAAAGTAAGCTTAAAACTGACCCAAAAGATGCGAATACCTATTTCCAGCTGGCCAACGGCATTTACAACACCTCTAATTATGGTAATTCATGGAATATGATTTCATATGAATGGTCTTCTTATGACTATGGAAGAAAACCGCTGTATTACTACGATGCCGATTATATCAAGACCTCAGTGGCCGAACAGTATTACTTAAAAGCACGGGAGTTGAGTGCAAACCTTGAATTGAAAGCTAAATGTACCTTCATGGCTGCCAAATGTGAACAAAAACAATTCGAAGCCCCATCCTTTATGGACAATTATGACACTTATGAAAAACGTGAAAAGGATTACCTGAAACAAATCACACGCACTAAATACTTTACTGATTTGCAACAGTATCAAACAACATCGTTTTACAAACAAGCGGTTGGTGAATGCAGTTACCTGCGCGATTTTATAAAGTCAAATTAAATAGATCAAATTGCTGTTGTGATGAACTCACCAACAGCATGTGAGTTTACTGAGCGGGTCATTTGCCTCATAAAATATTGAGGAGGGAAAAATCACCCTTTCAAAACACAGTACAAGTATTGTTGTTATAACAAAAACTAAATTTAACGATATGTCTCTGAAATCTCTTTCTCAAACTCGCTGGAGGATCGAACCTAACCGTATAACGATTTACCCGTATGGAGTATTTTACACTTTTGCCGGTGTCATGGCTGTGCTACTTTCAGGCCTGCTTGTTTTATACGTTAAATACCAAAACACTACGGTATCCGAATCTCTGCCTTTATTGTTGGTGATACTTTTGATTGTTGTGTTATTTTGGGGTTTTGCAGCTACATACATAGAGTTCGACAATCAAAATGCACGGATGCGCAAAATGTTTATGGGCTTTGTTCCTACAACCACCATATCATTTGCAAAACTTCAAGGTATCAATTTAGTAAGTAATATGGGTGGCAGTTATAACTACCGGCTTTTTCAGAAAGATTCGAGGTATGGTAAAGGCATCATTGTATCCTCGGGTTATACTAAAAATGATGATCCGAATGCCATTGCTTTCGTAGAAGATACTGTACCAGTGATACATGGCTATCTTGATCTGCACGATACACCGGGCGACTATATTGCAGAGCCTATCAGCTCTTTCCGCTTTTTTAATCAGGAAAGCTCAAATTACACAGTGAAGAATAAAAAGGTTGGCGCAATCATATTTGGTTTGATGTTTTTGGTTGTTGGTTTCTATTTGCTTACCCTGCAAACTGATGGTATTTTGGTAAAGGTTGTTATTGTTGCCGCCACATTATTTCTGGCAGCGATCTTCTTTAATGCTGCATATACCAAAATTATTTTCAATACATCTGCGCAGGCTATCCAGCGATCGGGACCAATTAATTATTTCAACAAAAGTTACCCCTTTACTTCTTTTGCCGGGATCCAGACAGTACGGAGATCTATGAATTTTATCTATATCGGCACCGATATAAATATGTATTTTGATCTGCCGGATAAAAACGGAAAGCAAGATTTATTGACCGTCAGTACGTTTAGAAGGAGTGCTAACATAGACCGTTTTATCAAAGAAATGCATCAGATAATGGGGATAGTATAGGCTAATTAGTGGTTTTAAACGGGTTGATTCCATAATATCGGATTCCAATCCAGCTTTTTAATCCAATATTGTAACACCTCACTTCGCATTTGATGAAAGCCCTGCCCCTTCCACGAAGCAAAATTGTCCCATCCATATTTTTTTTTGAGATTTCCACTGATTTCAACACCATCCTGATACGGAACTAACGTCAGGATATTATTAAAGTGACACGATGCAGAAAGATGGATATCCTCGCCTGTAGAAAATGTAAAAGGCTTAATACTCCAGAAATATGACAACCAATCAGTTTTAAGAAACCAACTGTTACACCCATAATCAACTATAGTGTTTTTTGCGCATAAATTAGACATCGACGTATTATCACTGTCACCAATAAAATGTCTTTGCATATAGTAGTCATCTAAAATGATTTCAGGTCTATAATTACCAGCTGGGATGATACGTCCGCTAGATGCAATTATCGCATTCGTTTCATTACATAACGAAAGACAATTTTCTAACCATGTTTGGGATGGAATCACATCGTCATCCAATATATAAACATACGGAGTAGCGCTTAGCATTGCTATACTGAATCGTCCAAAATATCCGAAGTCGCCGGTATTAAATTGATAGTTGACTATAGGTGACATCTCCAATACGCTCATATCTATATCCTGATGATCACAGCAATGATATATCCAAATTTTTGCTGGCTGGAGTGTCTGGTTCAATAGCGCATACATTTGCTCTTTCAAATTTGACCGTTTCCATACTGTTATAACTACGGTTATCATTTTATATATTTATTTTTTGGTGTAAAACAATGGTGAATAACCATAGCTATTGATGGAAGGAGTAGTCAATAAATTTACCATCACTATCAGTTATAATGCCCGTCCTGAATGGTTTTGAATAAATTGTTTCCAGCCGGTGGCTCCACGTATAAATAACAAATTTATGCCTCCACTCTTTGTAGAAGCCATCCAGACATGCTGTATAATTGGCTGGTATATAAAAACTAGTCCCTTCGAAGTTAATTTTTTGAATATCATGTATATTGACGTCCCGGAAGGTTATACCATTATGGAAAAATAAAGTATTAGACTCCGCTTTATATGGCCATAGATCAACGAAAGGAAACTTATACAGATATGTTGAAATGCTCTCACCATCGTCACTCCACACCTTAAAAAATTCAATTCCGTTTCTTTCCTCCAGCTTACCCATAAACTGAAGCCGGCCGTCTGCTAAAATTGCATTTTTAAATTTCAAAACTTCATTTTCATCGATTCCTAAGTCAACATCATCATCCCAGGGAATAATTTCACCGTGTTGCGCATATCCCAGTAAAGTGCCCCCATGTAAGATTAATCTGACATCTATGGCATCAGCTATCTCGGCAATAATTGCCATAATATCTCGTACCTGCGCTTTCGCTTCCTTTGTCCATGCATAGTAAGATTGTACCTTAGCATGAATCTCCCTGCGCCTGCCGCTGTGAGCATAGGCTCTCCTGAAATCTACACTAAACCACTCAGTATTTTCATAATATAGCTCAATCAAACCGCGTAAACCACATTCGAGAATTTCTTCGTCAACAGGCTGCTTTATCATGTTATTCATGAGAAGTTTTCTTGCCCCAGCCTGAGATATAAAGTAAGCACAGCTTCCCCAATAGGAGCCTAGAATGTATTCTTTATCTGCTGAAGCTGGTGTTGTTTGGTCATATGGAAAAAACACATCCCACGTTACTGTAAATGCCTTCACATCAAATTCAATCAAAGGAAGATGGCGTCTGATATCAACATTATCTTCAATGATCAGACAATGTTCATCTTTCGAACTTAAGAATTCAGTCCATATGTAGCGGTGCGCAGAATATAAGCTAACTTCTTCGTTGCTGATAGGAAACCCGTACTTATTAGTCATGTAATTATAATCGACAGGCAAATCCTGGGCTACATTATCTATTGAAATTTCAACAGCACCGATGTTATCGATATCACTATTTTTCATAGTGTCTGTTCTTTGTTCTTTACTATCCTGTTTGGAAGTAACTATGCGATAAATGTTCATCGGTTCAAAAAGTAATTAAGTAAGAATTTAAAAAGACCGTTAATTTCACCAGTAAAGACAATCATAGGGTCAATATTGGAGTAACTCTGTAATTGCTATAGCAGAAATGACAAACAGCTGCCTGGGGCAATCAATATGTTGAACTATAATTTCGCAAATATCCATGTACACGGCAGCACCATGTGAACGATTGTTTTTTAACTTTTCACACAACTGATACCAGCCATCAAATTCGCTAAACTGGCTATTGCCACTTTCTTTTAACCAAATTGAATCTGATAGCACCATTAATTCTGTAAAATTGTTCCTGATGATATCTGCCGCATCACTCTTAATCAACTGTTGATGACTGCTATGTAATGCAGCTATCATCAGATCAATCTGGTTTGCTATTTCATTTCGGGCATTTGCTTTTGAACCAAAAATAGCCCGTGACATTATTAACTGAAGTTGCAGGCTGAAAGAGAATATGTTCTGTTCGGTTAATTGCTTACGGCAAAGGTTGGTGCAGATTAATTTTGTTAGCGCCATTCTTAACTGCAGCAGTTCGTGTTGCTCAACAAACTGCGTATGTTGGGCAGGTAACTTAAACATGTTAAAACAAAATGTATTATTATCAAAATCTCTGAAAATTTGCTCTTTCGGAAATCTTTCTCTGACCCTTTTTGACGGGGCCGACTCAAGGAAAGTTGAAACGTGAAGCTTTAAAACATTTTCAGTGCTACCGGGAGTATCGCATATAAAATAAGTTACATTGATATGGCTTCCGTGTTCCTTTGCGATATGTACTAAATAACCCTGAATTAGATTGTTTTCGGATAGCGTTTCAAAAATAGAATAAATACATGTAGCTAAAAGCGTATGGATATTTTTATGAGCATAGAAAACCGAGATTCCTCTTATAGAATTTTGCTTAATTTTCATAACTGTATACTTCCGGCTTCAAAATTTCTTGTCACCACACCTCCACCAAACCCATCTATATTTACAATGGAATTTTTGTGTTTGAAATTTCGTTCCATAATGATTCTGTTGGCAAGCTGGTTGTAAAAAAAAAGGATGGTCTCTTTCATATATGGAGAGGAAATTAAATAGTACTTCTGCTGAAGATCAGATAAGTACATATTCTTGGATTTCGAATGGAGCCGCAGTACAGGAATACGATTTTTAATAAAAACAATTGCTTTCCCACGTATCTCCCACACCCCTTTTTCCCATTCAGGCTCGCGTATGGAATACTTATATTTAGTACTTCTTTTCTTTTTAGAATTGGGATGTAGTATGTTGTAATTTTTATTATCAATAAGTTTAGCCCGGACATATTGCTGTTTATCAAAAAGAAGCAGTAATTCAGATTCATAGGGACTGATGTAATTAATGATCAGTTGCTGATACGCCTTGGCATGGTTAAAATTATTAGTACGTTCAGAATTAGGGTGTTCAATCGCCCTAAGAAAATCTATGCTATCAATCTGAATTTGTTGCAGCCCAGCCGCCTCTAACCTGTTCGCGAGATCAATATCTTCAAATCCATAATGAAGCATTTTTTCATCATATCCGTTAACATGGAGAAAGTGTTGTTTTCTTACGCATATCCGGCCGATGACATCATTTTTTATTCCTGAAATCTGATGTGTGGACAAAAAAACATCTTTCTTTGTAACGAAATTACTGTTCACATAAGCGGCGAAACCCTCGCCCGTAAAGTTATCAGCATCTATATTGCAAACTACATCTCCGGTAGCGAGCGTAAATACCATATTTCGCGAGTGCGAAACATGGTAACCGGAAGGATCACTGGTTCGATAATACTTTAAGAGTCCTGAATCAATATACTTAGATAAGTGGCCTCTAACGTACGAAGAAAGGCCATCATTTGAATTGTAATCAAGCAGTACAAATTCAAGGTTTGTGTAAGTGATATTATCCTTAATGTTTTGTACCATAGTTTGCTGCAAGTGATGAAGACGGTTCATACAAATTGTGCAAAAGGAAATCTTTAAATCTTTCATTTTTTGATCATCACGATGAATATTCCTCAATTAAATTCGACATACACGGAAGTTGATTACCATGGAAAATTGAGCTGATTCCCCTATCCATAACTTTTAAAAAAAATTCAGCATATGAGGATGGATATATCGCATTCCATAGAAATAGTTTCATCAATATGCAAGATTAAACAAGAATTATAGTTAAAAAATAAATAAAATAAATTTTTACAGCTTCGACCGCAAATAAATATATAAAATACCGACTTAAAAACAGTAAAACGAATATAAATATAATTTATATGAAACTGCAAAAAAAATAAAAGCATTTTCAATCTATCCATTTATGATCCGATAAATGGTGTTAAAACATTAATAATCACTACTTAACAGTAAGATAACAATTTCATAACATAGAAATATAGAAAAGCTATTATTTACCCAGTTATATTAGCATAAGTAATCAGACACTAAAATAATTAATAATACAGCATGTTTGCACCCAACAACACATAAATATATTTATAGCGGTTAGATTTGAATTAAAGGAAATAAAGCAAGATGGTGTCAAGTAAATAATCGTCAAAAATTAAATTATTACCTGAATAAGAATAATAAGGTAAAAAAAAAATATCAACAAGTCTTATACAAAAATATAGTTCTGCAATGAGAAAATAGTTTAGACGTATCCATCGCTGGTAAAGCCTTCATAAAAATTTTCCAATTATTCACTATAAATAATACCAAACATGAAAAAAATCAAAATGAACCTGTCAAAATTACAATTTGACAAAGAAAAAATCACATCGTTACAAGATGTTGATGCCCAGGACCTCAGCGGCGGATTTGCATCTGGCGGCTTTACAGGTGGTTGCAGCGATGGTTGCAGCTTCTTAGGCACAGTTTACAACTGCACTGAATGTAGCTGCAGTGCAAATTGTTCTTCAAGTTTCTGCCCGCAAACAAATACCGGATACGGCGGCACATTATGCTAATAAAAATATGAGGTTGCGAAAGCAACCTCATATCGTATTATTCAACCATTACAAAACCTATGATAAAAATCGAAAACCTGTCATTCTCATTCGGGAAAAATGTTAATATCCTTCACAATTTATCGTTGAATGTTCCAAAGGGCTCGATTTACGGGTTTATCGGGTCAAACGGGGCAGGTAAAAGCACTACCATCAGATGCATATTAGGGCTTCTGGAGCCTCAACATGGCACCATCAAAGTGCTTGACAAACTGATAACGAAAGACCGTAATGAGATTTTGCGACAAGTAGGTTATTTAATAGAAGGGCCGAAATTTTATGCTAATTTATCGTGTCTTGAGAACCTGAAATTACTTAAGAGCTATTATAGCATTGACAATAATAACATTCAGGATGCACTTGAAAGAGTAGGCTTATATGATTCAAAAAACAAACTATTTGGAGCATGCTCCACTGGAATGAAGCAGCGTTTAGGCATTGCTAAGAGTTTTTTACACAATCCGCGCCTATTAATTTTGGATGAGCCATTGAACGGTCTGGATCCTGAATGGATTGCGGAGACCAGAAATATTATCAGTGGGTTGAACAAAGATTTTGGAACCACCATTTTTTTGTCAAGCCATATTCTATCCGAAATGGAACGGGTAGCTACACACATAGGAATTTTGCGCAACGGTGTGCTAGAGTTTGAGGGGCCGATAGATCGTCTCCTTACCACCAGCGATCAAAAACTTATAATTGCCATAGATAAATCAACACACATCGATATACAAGTATTTCCTGCGGAATTTAACGTAAAGAAATATAACGAATACACTTTCGAATTCACTGTTTCAGACACCAATTCCATTAATACAATTCTGCAGCTGTTGTTACAGTATAATGTAATGATCGTTGACATTAAAACAAATAAACTGGGGCTTGAAGACACTTATATGAATAAATAATTATGACGATATTAAAGGCAGAATTTTTAAAAATCAAACGTGTGTGGGGGCTATATATCTGTTATATGTTCCCGGTAATTATCACTGTACTATCCACCTTTGAAATATTGAAAAAGGTTCATTCAACTGACACCATTAACTCAATCAGTCCCCTTTCCTCTTTCTATTTTCAATTTTTCACTACATTTTCTCCTATTGCGATACTACTCATTGTATTTTCACTGATTCAGATAGAAAATAAAAATAAAATGTGGGAGTCTACTGTATTGCTTCCCGTATCAAAGACAAAACTATATGTAAGTAAGCATATTACCGGCATTTTTGTTGTATTCGTCTACATGACGCTTTCCTATATATTGTATATCATATCCTCAGAGGTATTATCGCAGATATTCCCCCAATTATCGGGATTAACTCTCTCTGACCATGCTGTATTGATGAATTTTTTCTTAAGGATGTTTCTGGTTTTTTTCTTATATACAGTAATTGCTATTCCTATTTTTATCTATGTAGACAGTGCTATAATCGCCTTGGGAATATTAATGTTCGGAATTCTCCTGAGCCTGTTTCTGACACAACAAAAATGGTATGCCTATTATCCGTTTTCCTATCATATTACGGTATTTAATACTTTTAAGTCTCACTATGAAGTACTTAAAGACAAAAGTTTTTTAATGGTAATGGTGTATGTGGTGCTCTCATTCATCGCAGGGCTATATTCTTTCATCAACCTCAAAACATCCAAATTTTGAACACGATAAATTATCACGGACAAATAGTTGAAACAATATCACATATTGGGCTATGGAACCAGAACATGGGAATTCATGGTATCGGAGGGTCGTTTTTTCTTTTTGAGAGTTTAAAACGGGAACATGATTTCTCTTTAGAATTGTTTTGCGAAAAAGCATATGAATGGAAATACAAGAATAAAGCCAGCAGCTTTTGCTCAGGAAGCGCGGGTGTAAATTGGTTGTTTACCTACATGTTAAAGAGAGAGTTACTTAGTTCTACAGATTATTCTTTCCTGTGTTCCGATGACAATATTTTGGTTCAAAAAGCTAAGGAAGACTTTGAATCGAATAATTTTGACTTTTTGCACGGTGGAATTGGCATCGCATGGTATATTATCTATAAAAACAACCTGGCACCTTTTAATGAATTTCTAATTCAGGTGACTGATTACATTGAAACATATTTATACGAAGGGCTAAATATTAAGGCTGCATCCAAGGCAGTTCATTCAGACCATAAGATAAATTTAAGTGTATCACACGGTATAACCAGTATACTCAAATATTGTCTGGAGTGCTACAAAAAAAACATCAACAAGAAAAGATCAAAAATAATTTGCATGGATATTATAACCTTTCTGATCAGGACAATGAATCTCGACCGATCAGAAAGCTACTTCCCTACATTTTTCTCCAGCGACCCGAGTCAAAATTACTCCAGGCTTGCCTGGTGTTATGGAGATTTAACCACGGCATACATTATGCTGCAAGCTGCCAATTGTTTCGACCTGGCAGACATTCGATCTCTTTCTATGGAAATTCTTGAACATGCTGCTAAAAGAAGAGGTTACAGTAAAACAGGAGTGATTGATGGTGGCATTTGTCATGGATCTGCAGGAAACGCTTATGTTTTCCACAAACTATTTTTGCAAACCAAGCAAGAATTATTTATGGATACCAGAAATTACTGGCTGGAACAGACTTATGGTTTTGCGCGTCCCTATGTTAACAACACAATTCATTTTCCACAGTACAATACCATTTTGAATGAAGAATCCCCCAATCATTCCTTACTGGAAGGCACTTGTGGTGTGGGCCTGGTTTTGAGCAGTATACAATACGACACTTACGATTGGGACTATTGTATTATGCTCAATGATTGAGCTGAGCTGAGCTGAAATAATTTTGTATTAAGACCTAATTTGTTACCCATGAATAATTTGTATACCAAAGTTGTTTTACGAGTGCCCCTATTGCCGCTAGCCTCAGCAACAAAAGAAGTAGATCTGAATTTACCCTTCTTTCAGGAAGGATTATACATTGCAGCTTTTGATTTATGGCAGGAACTTGAAAAAGCGGAGTTTAATTGGGCAAATTTAAATGATAAAGTTAAACGTTCTGTTTCCAAATATTGGATACGCAGTTGCACCAGGTGTACCCCATATGGATTATTTGCCGGTACATACCTTACCACACCGTCTGCTACAACCAGGCAAATTATATCCCGGCCAGATTATAACAATCTCGAAGTTAAATTAGATATGAATTTTTTGAACATACTCATAGATGAAATTGCCAGCTCACCAATAATGAGCCAACATCTGAAATATGTCAATAACAACAGTTTATATCTTGTGTCTGATTCTTACCGGTATGCTGAATCAATAAATGTTAGTGGGTATACTACTTTTGAATTAACTAAGGTTGCTAAAACAGAATATTTGGCATTTGTACTATCTTATCTATCAGACGAAGAAAAAACCGTTAACGAAATTTCACACGCAATCAGTGAGAAATTTAATGCCTCATTACAGGATTCTGAGGGCTATGTAGGGCAGCTAATAGCGTCAAATATTATTGTAAATAATTTACAAGCTATCTATACAGGAAAAAACTCACTTGAGCAGCTAACCGATAAAATTGAAAGTTATGGTATTAAAAATAATAGCATATTATCAAAAATAAAAATTCTGGGTCAAACTCTTGATCATCCTCGACAGGGTGTCTCCTATTATGAAGCATTGAACCAGCAGATTGGAGAATTATTGGATGGACATATTGCGAAAAAGAATATTTTTCAGGTAGATATGGCGGTTAACTGTGTAGATAGTGAAGTTGATAAATCATTAATACACCGTATTGTTAACCAGGTTCAGGAACTCAAAGTATTTTGCAAAGACCATCCACATCCTGACTTAGCTCAATTCAAGGAGCTCTTCAGGAAGAGATACGAAGGCAGAGAAGTACCTCTTACAACAGCCCTGGATACTGATCAGGGTATAGGTTATGGCTTTTCTACCCATCAGCTATCCGGATCACATGATTTTACGTCAGGACTTTTTATTTCCGGTGAAAATGAGAGGGTAGAAACCTACTCCAGGGTTCATGAATTATTAATAAAGAAAACTATCAGGTTAAAAGAATTAAAACAGAATATTCTTGAAATAACTGATGAGGATATGACTATACTGAATACTGTTGTCACTAATAAATTCGAGAATACAGACAAATTTATTATGGGCTCGCTGATGAAAAAAAATGGTCTGTTGAACAAAGATTCATTTCAATTTGAACTCAAGTCATTTGGAGGTACAAATGCAGCTAATTTGCTGGGACGGTTTAGTTCCCTCTCCAGGGAATTTGACGATTATGTTAAGGAAATTATAGGTCATGAAGAGTCTTTTTCACCAGATACAATTTACGCAGAAGTAGTGCATGTACCACACCCCCGCCTGGGCAATGTGATATCCAGAACAAATTTCCGGAAATATGAGATACCGTACATCAGCAATTCAGGAATTCCAAAAGAAAATCAGATTTTGATCAGCGACCTTATGGTCAGTATACAAGATGATGAAGTGGTGTTACGAAGTCTTACGCATAACAAAAAGGTAATTCCCTGTTTAACAACAGCACATAATTTCAGCCAGGGGAACTTGCCGGTGTATAAATTTTTGTGCGACTTACAACTTCAAAAGCGTTCAACCTATACCTGGGACTGGGGCCCGTTAAACACTTTAGAATCCCTTCCGAGAGTAGTCTATAAAGATATTATTGTTCAGCTTGCCAAGTGGAATGTTATCAAAAGTAGTTTCTCATCCCTGCCAACTAATACTGATGACTTTGTAAGCTATTTTGAGGGCTGGAGAAGCAGTTTATCAATACCAGTTATGGTTACAATTTCTGATAATGATAATGAACTATTTATAGATTTTAGGAAGAAAGAACTGATATCCATCTTTTTAGATCTGCTAAATAAAAAAGAACAACTAACTATAAAAGAGTTCTTAGCCACAGAAGAAAATTCCATCATTAGAGACACAGAGGATAATGGTTATAATAATGAAATTATTATTCCCTTGAAGAAGCAATATGAAAATAAGAATGTATTGCCGACAAAACTGATACCTGCACATTCAGCCAGGAGAGTATTTGAACCCGGATCAGAATGGTTAACTGTTAAAATTTATGGGGGTAACAAAAATTTAGATGCCATTTTATGTTCAGAAATCGCATCGTTCGTAAAGGAATACCGGGGACAACTTTTCAGTTATTTTTTCTTTGTCCGATACTTCGACACTGATAATCATATCCGAATCAGATTTTTCAGTCCTGAAAAGCCATCAGCCCTTCATTTATATGACAGCCTGATGAAGGTGCTGCATCCACTTATTCAAAATGAGCGGCTCTTTAAGATTCAGGTAGATACCTACGAAAGAGAACTGGAAAGATATAGCGAAAAGCTCATTTTTGAAACTGAACAGCTTTTTGATGTGGACAGTGCGACAGTACTTGAATTTCTGGAGCTATTGGAGGGTAATGAGGAAAAATATCGATGGCTGTTTGCGATGAGAAGCATTGACCGGTTTCTCGATGATTTCGGCCTTAGTGATTTAGACAAAACCAGGGTAATAGATTCCATGTCGCTTTCATTTTTCAGGGAACACGGTGGACAAAAGTACCTAAGGAAACAAATTAATTCCCGGTTCAGGCAGCACCAGGTATTTATATTTTCTCATATGGATCAAACCAATGATTCGTCTAATGATATTGAAGAAATAGGCAACCTACTTGATAACCGCTCAAAAAGACTTGCAGACATTCTTAACTCCATAAAAGCAAACCTCAGTCCAGAAGAGCTATTACAGATGATCCCAAATTATATACACATGTTTATGAACCGTCTTTTTATTACTCAACAGAGAAAATGCGAGTTAGTTGTATACATCTTTATGGAACGATATTATCTATCCCGGAAGGCCAGAAATTCATCACTAAAAGGTTTATTAATGAGCAAAAGTGATGATTAAGTTACCTAAGAAGTTCTTTTTCTATCGTCAGTTAGACAAAATGGATTGTGGTCCTACTTGTCTGCGAATGATTGCTAAATACTATGGCAAAAATTATTCTATCAAAACACTAAGGGAGCTTTTAAATGTCAGACAAAGCGGTACAACCTTGCAAAGTTTGATAGGTACCTCCAATAAAATTGGATTTGAAACACAATTGCGATCGCTCGCAATGGAACAATTAACAGCTATTACGCTTCCATGTATATTACATTGGGACCGCAAACATTTTGTGGTTCTACCACCACAAGATTTCAATTTCAGAAAAAAAACGAGTAAAATTTTAATTGCTGATCCTGCATTTGGAATGGTCAGGCTATCTCAGACGTCGTTCCTGAAAGCCTGGATGGGTGATCATGCCCAAACCGGCTATGCCCTGTCCCTTGAACCTGTCTTGGTTGCCGAGAGTTTCATTGACGGCATTAAAAGTCCGGGTCTGTTCTCATTATACAAACATCTGGTTCCTTATAAAAAGTATATTTCCCTGATTCTGATAGGGATGCTTTTTATTAGCTTATTCTCACTGATACTGCCTTTTTTCACTCAAAATATGGTGGACGTGGGGATAAACAATAAAGATTATCAATTTATCTATCTCATGTTTTATTCACAGTTATTTATCTTTATCGGGACAACCGCAATAGAGACTATAAGATCCTGGATTACAATTCACATGAGTTCCAGAATAAATATATCATTGGTTTCCAGCTTTCTAAAAAAGTTAATGAAACTGCCAATGCATTTTTTTGACACCAGGTTTTCTGGCGATATCATGCAGAGAGTCCTTGATAATAGTCGAATTGATCAATTTCTAACATCTACTGTCATAAGCTCGCTTTTTTCAGTAATAAATTTAATTGCATTTTCTATTGTTTTGATCTCGTATAATGTTTCCATATTTTATATATTTATTACTGGCTCTGTCCTATCTATTCTTTGGATCTCATTTTTTATGAGGAGGAGGCGCCACCTTGATTATGAAAAATTCTCTGTTTTGGGAAATAACCAAAATAATATTATTGAAATGATTGCTGGCATTCAGGAAATAAAGATAAATGGTGCGGAACAGTTTCAATACTCAAAATGGGAAAAAGCTCAAGGTCAACTCTTTAAAACTAACCTAAACTCCCTTGCAGTGGGACAACTCCAAAATCTGGGATATTTGTTTTTTACTCAATTAAAAAATATTGTGATCTCATTTATAGCAGCAAAGGGGGTAATAGATGGTAGCATTACCATGGGGATGATGCTCAGCATCTCATACATATCCGGACAATTAAATGGTCCTGTGAATCAATTGCTGAGTTCTATTCAATCAGCTCAAGACTCAAAATTAAGTCTTGAACGGCTTTCGGAGGTTCATTTAATAGAGCATGAGGACTCAAAAATAGACGAAGAAAGTGAGTATTCGCTTCAAAAAATAGAAGGACAAAATCTGATTCTTAGTAATTTGAATTTTAAATTCCCAGGAGACGATAGTCCACTGGTTCTTAAAGACATCAATCTGGAGATCCCCTATGGTAAGGTCACGGCCATTGTTGGACCCAGCGGAAGTGGGAAAACAACTTTAATGAAAATATTACTTAAATTTTATGAACCATCTTCGGGCGGTTTAACTTTAGGCAATAAGCCATTAGAAAGTTTGTCTTCAGCAAACTGGAGGAGAGAATGTGGTGTAGTTTTATCTGACGGCTACATATTTTCTGATACCATTGCTAAAAACATATGTCTTTGCGACACTTTTGATGAGGAAAGATTAACATTTTCCCTTAAAATGGCAGCTCTAAATGAAACAATTGAGGGGTTGAGGACAGGCGTCGCTACTATAATTGGTGCCTCGGGTCAAAGTCTAAGTTCAGGACAAAAACAGAGGGTCCTCCTCGCCAGAGCTATTTATAAGAATCCGAAGTTTCTTTTTCTGGATGAAGCAACAAGTTCATTGGATGCCAACACCGAAAATGTAATACATTCCAACCTTTCAAAATTTTATTGCGGGAAAACGGTTTTTATAATTGCGCATCGGCTTAGTACTGTCATGCAAGCTGATCAAATCATTGTACTCGATAAAGGGCAAATTGTCGAGGTTGGAAATCATGATTCTTTGACAAAGAAAAGGGACAAATATTATCACCTGGTAAAAAATCAATTATCACTTCACAACTGACATGCAGGATCCCAATCAAACACCAGAAGAAGAGGTAAATAAGCTGATAGCAAATATTCCGACATCATTATTTATAAATGTTATCTTAATTTATATTGCTATTACTGCTGTAGTATTTTCAGGATTAATTGCAATTAAATATGCTGACAAAGTGGTTTATAATATAAAGATTACCTCGAATTCCCATAACAGATATATATACAATATTGAGGTGAATAACATGAGTAATCGCATATATCGGGGTATGGGTGTAACCTTACTAACTGAGGAAATGAAAGTTCCGGCAAAAATCCTAAGTGCGGATACTGTAGGACATCTCGGGACAAAAAAGATGAAGTTGCAAGTATTAGGAAATTTGCCTTCAAGCGGTAATTACAAAAGCGCATCTGCAATGATGGAAATTAAGTTTCAACCTCAACCTTTATACATAAAATTTTTCCGGAGTTTAGGAATAAAGGATTAATTGCTCACACAACTTCTTGCCAACACAATTATGAGATCTATAGCGATCGTTTCAACAGGAGTTGAAAAACAGATTAAATCTGCAGGCGGAACCGTATGGGATATTATCATCAATAACCAAATCTGTAAGATAGCTTATATAGAAACAGAAAAGCCATTGTTTGATCCCGATGCTGACAATTTTTCAGATTTAATATTTATCAGAAAAATAGCCTTTTCCCTGAACTTTAGAGACAGAGGAATTATAAGCCAAAAACAGGAAATGTTCAATAAACACCCTGCGGCCATCAACTATTCTCCAATCGGTTCTGATTTTGTAGCGGAGGTTGTAATGGTTGGATACAATGTCCGTCATTTACAAATTGGCGATAGGGTAATTCCAAATTGTTCTTACCCAAATGAAAACACTGATGCTCCGGACGGTATCCCAACCAATGAGGCTTCGAAAGAATTCCAGGTTCTCCATCATGCTTCGGTACTTAAAATAAGTGATAACCTTCCGAACGACATTGCCGCTGGTTTTTCGGTATCGGCCCAAACAAGCTATAGCATTTTACGCAGGTTACAATTAAAAGGTAATGAACGTATTTTAATAACTTCCGGGTCATCAAATACATCATTGAGCGTATTAAAGGCTCTTGTCAGTGCCAGAGGACATCAAAATGTTACAGTTATGACTTCGAGGAAAACTGAGGTCCAACAGTTTCAACGTATGGGATTGCAAAACATAATACTAATTGAGGATAGAAATAACTTCAATTTAGACCATGCTTTTTCTACGAATGTTAAACAATTTGGTTTTTTTGATATTGTTATAGACCCCTTCGCGGATATGCATTTATTAAAGTTAGTCAATTATATGTCTTTCAACGGTCGGTACGTCACGTGTGGATTTTATCATCAGAGTAAGAGAGAAATTCCGGAACCGGGGGTAAATGGAGAGAATTTAACCTACCTGCTAACTTCAATGATATCTAGGAATATTCAATTAATAGGTAATTGTTTAGGATCATCTGCAGATTTGGAACATGCACTTTCAGACTATAAAAATGGCATATTTTCTATCTATACTGACCAAGTATATCGAGATGGTGATGTAGAAGGCTTTGTTAAAAGCTCATTTTCAGATACTCAAAAGTTTGGAAAAATAGTTTATATGTTTTGATTTCTTCAGTTTGATGAAGTGAGAGACTGTAAAGTGAACTGTGTCAACTCTAGCAAGTTAGATTTAAAATACGTAATTCAGTGGTACTTATAACACAATGAAAAATAAATAACCATTTGATTTTGAGCGCCTCAAAGAGTAAGCAATGAAAGGCCGAGTATCGAATCTGCTTTGGAAATCAATCAAAAAATACTATACTCTTTATTACCTAAAAGTGGTTTTGAAGAAGTGGTGAAATAAGTTATACCGAACAAAATTTGCTCCCATGTGTTAAGCAGAAAAAAGACTTAAATACCAGCAAAATGAAGGCCTTTTACATACTCATGAAAGATATCACGCCTATAATGGTAATTCCGGATGTCAATGCACACGTGGATGGACACCCTATTCTAACTTCCAGCTACGCCCTATATAAATCAGATGGAAGCCAGGACAGAATCGACACGCTGAATACCGATAAACTCCTCGCCCCTGAAAAACTAAAACACCCGGATTACCTGGGTACGATTTTTTATGATGAGCCCTACCACTCCATTAGTTATGACGCGGATGGTCTTAATGAACTTAGCGCATATGAGGTTGAGGACATCATTAAACAGATTAACTCTTACAGGAAAAACTCCGGCATTTGGCAAATTTAAACAGCGCCTTTGCATGTAACCGAGGTATACGAATACTGTATGCTCGCATATACACCTACAAGTTATAAAGCTATATTCTTCCCATAAAAGCTTACAAAATTATACTAAAACGAACCGAATTATGGATACACCACAAAAGCAAAATAAGCAGCCGGGTATTGAGGCCAAAATGGATCCGGCACCACAATACATTAAGAACAGTTATACTGGTTCTAAAAAGCTGAACGATAAAGTCGCTCTAGTCACAGGAGGTGATAGCGGTATCGGTCGCGCTGTTAGTGTTCATTTTGCCCGTGAGGGTGCCGATATCGCTATCGTATATTTAAACGAAGATATAGATGCTAAAGAAACCAAACGCTTAGTAGAAGCCGAAGGCAGGAAATGCCTATTAATTAAAGGCGATGTTAAGAAGACTTCGTTCTGCAAAAAAGCGGTAGAAAATACAGTAGCCAAATTGGGAAAATTAAATATCCTGGTGAATAACGCCGGCATGCAGGTGCCCCAAAAAGACCCGCAAGCAATAGATGAAAAGCAATTGGAAGATACCTTTCGCACCAATATCTTCGCCTATTTCCATTTCGCAGATGAAGCTTTAAAATACCTGAATGAGGGCGACTGCATTATCAACACAACCTCTGTAACCGCCTACCGCTCTTCGCCTAACCTGATAGATTACTCGTCAACAAAAGGTGCAATCACCAGTTTTACACGGTCACTCGCCACAAATCTCACAGAAAAAAAAATCAGGGTCAATGCAGTTGCTCCGGGACCAGTGTGGACGCCATTGATTGTAGCAACATTTGATGAAGAAAAAATCAAAGAATTCGGGAGCGAAACTGCAATGAAACGCGCAGGACAGCCATCTGAAGTTGGACCAGCTTACGTATTCCTGGCGTCTGAAGATGCATCATTTATTACCGGGCAGGTAATTCATGTAAACGGTGGTGAAGTTGTAAACGGATAATTAAATTGATACATAAATACTGAAATATGGAAAATCAACAAAAAACAGCATTGATCACGGGCGGCACAAGCGGGATCGGCAAAGAACTGGCAAAATTATTTGCTCTTGATAAGTATAACCTGATCATCGTTGCGCGCGACCAGGCTCAGTTGAACAACGTCGCTGCAGAACTAGGCTCAACCGGAATCAAAGTTGAAACGATTAGTAAGGACTTGTCTGATATGAATGAAGTTTTTGCGCTGTGTGAGGAGCTGGGCGACCGTCAAATTGATGTTTTAGTTAATGATGCAGGACAAGGCGTTTATGGTCTGTTTAAAGACAATGACATCGTAAGCGAGTTAAATATCATTCAATTGAATATCTCCTCTACCGTGATCCTGACCAAACATTTCGTAAAGCAAATGGTTGCGCGTGGTGAAGGAAAAATACTTAATCTTGGATCAGTAGCCGGTAAGTTGCCAGGCCCATGGCAGGCCGTTTATCACGCGACAAAAGCATTCGTTCTATCTTTCACTACCGCTATACGCGAAGAACTGAAAGATTCTGGAATAACGCTTACCGCTCTATTACCAGGAGCTACAGATACAGACTTCTTTAATAAAGCTGGTATGGAAGATAGCAAAGTGGTACAGGATAAAGAAGCACTGGCTGATGCAGAAACTGTAGCTAAAGACGGGTATGATGCACTTATGGCCGGTAAAGACCGCGTAATCTCTGGCTTTAAAAATAAGCTGCAAGTTAATATGGCCAACCTAATGCCAGACGATAAAGTTGCACATACGATGTACGAACAACAAAAACCTGTAGAGGATAAATAAGAAGAATAACACAATAACGGGTCTGGTTTTGATTAACCAGACCTGCTAACCAATTTTCCCGTTATAGTGTAGTAATTGAAATCTTAGCACAGTGATCATCAACACATGGTATTTATAAATACAGAAACAAACTACACATATCACTTTTATCGTAAAAAAATATCCCCGGGACAATAGCTTCACCTTCATATGCTGCCAGAAATAGTAACATCAGGGAGT